>Ga0256840_1000199_pt1 | contig 58122 bp, 46 predicted proteins | sample 355202metaG_FD_185969 | JGI IMG/M metagenome (GOLD analysis project Ga0256840, IMG submission 185969) | Hydrothermal vent microbial communities from Mid Atlantic Ridge, Atlantic Ocean - 355-202 | ecosystem: Environmental > Aquatic > Marine > Hydrothermal vents | place: Atlantic Ocean: Mid...
TCGTGGTTTTTTTTTTTTTTTTGTAATATCCATGGGTTCAAAATAGTCAGGCCGCATTGCCATCGAACACTCACGGATTCAGGATGAAGATAAGGTGCTTTTGTTGGATGTTCCTGCTTCAGTTATTCTTGTCTGTAACTTTGTCCCAGTCCTTTTGGGGCTCTTGACATAAAGAGTTTTCCCGCTAGTCGCTGTAATCTGCTGCTGGAGTAGCCTTGTTTGCGGCTTCTACTTGTTGAGAAGTGCATAAAAATCAGGGTGAAGATCATGAGTGGGAATGGTGCGGTTTGAAAAACCTGGGAAGGTATTCCCGGAAAAAGATCCTGGAGGCCGATACCGCTCACCTGTAGAAAGGCAAAGAGCGTGGCACCAAGAGCCACTCGTATCGGGTTCCATCCGCCAAAAATTACCAGTGCAAGTCCGATCCAGCCAATTCCCTCAGCTCCTTGCGGGCGTCCCCAGCCAGGTTTCAACGAAAGCGAGTAGGCGGCTCCACCAATCCCCACTAGAAAGGCTCCCCCCAGAACAGCCAGCATCTGAATTTTTGCAGGGTTCAGACCGCGCGCAAACGATGCCGCTGGATTTTCTCCGACCGAACGCAGGTTGAGCCCGGCTTTGCTGAATGAAAAAAAATAATAAATAATGGCAACAAGCAGCAGGGCAAGCCAGACGGTGAGCGGTTGGGACAGAATAATCTGCAGTGATGACGGGAGAGAATCATAGAAAGGCAGTTTGCTGCTCAGCATTGTCGGCCCCTGGATACGGCTGTACGGGTTGCCAAGGAAATAGGCAAGGTCACGACAGAGAAGAGACAGAGCAAACCCCACTGCGACCTGGGAGAGATGGAGGTAGATGCTGAAGTATCCCACGATAACTCCGGTGAGCATTCCGGCACAGCCTCCAGCGAGAAACCCAAGGAGCAAAGAGTCAGTTTCCTTGGCAACCACAAAGGCAGCCATGGCGGCAAAGAGCACAACTCCGTCAAGTGAGAGATTGATGACGCCGCTCTTTTCAGCAAGTGTTTCACCAAGGGCAATGATGATAAGAGGTGCACTTGCAGCGAGTACAGATGCGATGAGCATTGGCAGGGAGAGTTCACCTATCATGTCTGATCCCTAAAATAAAGAGGGCACAGAGTACGCAGCAGCCCTGAATAACACCGGCAAGAGCCGAATCGAGCTGCAGAACGATGGGAAGTTGGATGGCACCCACATTTAAACTTGCAAAGAAAAAGGCTAGAATAGGAATCAGGACAATTTTATATCCCGAAAGCATGACAAGTAACAGAGCAAGATATCCATAGCCACTGGAAATAGAGGGAATGAGCCGGTGATAGACTCCTGTTGTCTGGATAAATCCGGCAATTCCAGCACAACTGCCCGCGATGAATATTGACTGGAGGTAGTACCGTTCCGGAGAGATGGCGTAGAGCAGTGCCGCTTTGGGGTTTTGACCAATGGCCTTTAATTTGAGACCCAGTCGGCTTTTTTGGAGGAAGAGCCAGGTGAGTATTAATATGGTTATGGTGATGATAATCCCAGCAGTGGCAACTCGCCAGCCTGGCAGGCTTGCCAGCCAGAGTTTTCGGTTTAAAAGTTCTGTCCCGCTCATGGAAGCGATGCCGGGTCTTTTCCAGGGGCCGAAAATGAGCCAGAGAATAAAGCCCTGTGAAACGAAATTGAGTCCGAGTCCGCCAAATATCTCATGGACTCCCCCCCGTGTTTTTAGCAATCCGGCAAAAAGCCCCCAGGCTCCACCACAGAGCATGGATGTCAGGAAGGCAAGGCAGAGAGTAAGAGTTGGGTCTATCCCGGGGATACGCAGTACAGCCATGGCACCGATGGCGCCCATGGTAACCTGCCCTTCAATACCAATGTTCCAGAGATTGGCTCTGAAGGTGAAGAGCAGACCACAGGAACAGAGAGTGAGCGGTACCCAGACTGAGAGTACCTGACTGATTTTAATGGAGGATGCAAAGGCACCAAGCCAAATATGTTTGAATGCGTCGAGAACCGGGGCTCCGGCAATCAGCAAAACAAGAGAGGTGAAACTGAAAACCAGCAGACTGCCAAGTAATATATCAATGATCAGTTTTTTCATGGGGTACCTTCTCTCATACCGGTCATAGCAGCGGCGATGGCACCATGGCTGGTATCTGCTACTGCGCTGTCCAAGACAATGTTACCATCATGAAAGACTATGATTCTGTCGCTGTAATGGAGGATTTCATCGAGCTCCGGTGATGAAAAAATGATGGCAGTGTCCGGGCTCAGTTCATCTCGAAGGTGTTGCCATATCCATTGGCCTGATTGGATATCCAGACCACGGGTGGGGTTTTCGAGAAGGATCAGTCGGGAGTTCCGGTTCAGCAGTGACAGGAGAAGACGTTGCTGGTTGCCGCCGGAGAGGTCTTCTGCGAGATCTTCTGGTGTCCCTTTGATTGAGAATGTGGTGATAGCCTCTTCGGTTCGTTGCCTGGTCCTGGTCCTGGATTGCCAGAACATGCCATGCTCTTCTCGTAAACTGAAATGGTCCCGGAGGCTGATTCCTGCAAAGAGTGATTCTTCCAGGCGATCTGCGGGGATAAAAGAAGTGTGAAGCTCTTGTGCCCTGATGTAGGCTTTAGCGCCATGGGGAAGGGAATTGTTGAAGAGTGTGACTTTTCCTTGATCTGGGCTTATAAGGCCTGCTGCAAGTCGTAGAAATGTGGACTGTCCGGCACCATCAAGGCCTGCTAGACCAATGATTTCACCTTCAGCAACAGTTATGTCGCACTGGTGCAGTCCCTGGCGTTCTCCTGAGGCCTCAATGTTTTTGCAGATGAGTATCGGAGATCCTTTGTCGCGGGCACTGCCCTTATCTTTCCGTTTAGGGACAAAGCCAAACATGGCTGTAAGGAGTTTTGGGAAGTGAAAAGGTGCTGCCGTATGGTGGGTGAGTTTGCCATGGCGCAGTACCGTGACTTCGCTGCACAGGTTTGCGACTTCTTCAAGTTTGTGCGAGACCAGGAGGATGGTTAAACCGTCTGCTGCGAGCTGTTTCAGCGCTGGAAAAAGGGCTTCTTTCTGGGCAGGTGAAATTCCTGTGGTTGGTTCGTCAAGAATCAGCACCTTGATGTTGCAGTGGATCAGCCGTAACAGCTCAATCTGTTGTCTTTCCCCCACAGTAAGAAGTTCAACGGGAAGGTCTGGATCAAGATCAAATCCGAAGCGAATACTGAGAGTCTTGAGAGCAAAATGGAGTTCTTGGCGGCTCTGACGAGGGGTCCCCAGAGAGAAGTTCTCAAGAACCGTGAGGGGGGGGAAGTCCATCGGTTCCTGATAGAGCATGCCGATCCCAAGATTGGATGCCTGGCTTGGGTTGTTCAGTTGCGCTTCCACGCCATCCAAGAGGATACTGCCACTGGATTTGGACTGGTATCCGGTGAGAATTTTCATAAGTGTCGACTTGCCGGCACCGTTCTCGCCAATAAGGCCGTGAATTGTACTGGATCTGGCTGTTAGGCTGACATCCGTTAATGCCTGTACCTGTCCAAAATTTTTGGAGATATGCTGGAATTCGACATCCATAGAGATGAGGAGTGGAACCTATTAGAAAAAAGTAGTAAGCAAATAAAGAACAAGAGAACTTGGAATAGAGCTGTGGCCGTACCATGCACGATCGTGTTATGTGAATGGTACGGTCTGATCAGACTGCTATTTTGAGGAACCGTCCATGCCCTCAAGGAGTTGAGGCAGGTTCCAGATCTGTTTTTCTGTAGCGGTCTCGCCCTCTTTCAGGAAAATTGATTTGTCCTGGAAGTTGAGGGGACCGGTGAATAGTGATATACTCTCATTACCTAGGCCTTTAGCAAAAACAGCTAGTTTGGTCTGTACATCGCCAGGCAGTGCATTGCCGTTTTTGAAGCTGATGGACGACTTTTTAGTATTGTTCATGTCTTTCCAGTTAGGTCCAAGCCACAACCACTCTTTTTTCCAGTCATTGTTCTTGATGTTGTTGATAAAATAACTGTAGCCGGGATACCAGTTAAAATAGGGTACCCCGAGACAGGCATCGGGGGCAATTTCACAGGCGCCCTCATAATCATAAGGGATCGCGGCGACATCAGCACCTTCTTTCTTCTTCTGATCTGCCACAATGAGCGCTTCTGTGGTGTCAATTCCAGAAATCACCACGTCATATCCTGAGTCAAAGAAGTTTTTAGCTACCTGGGTAGGATCGGAAGTGACTCCGGGAATGTTGAACCAGAATCCAATCCAGGAAATTTTAAAGGAAAGATCGGCCGGGTCTTTTTTTAGAACTTCTGTCCAAGCATACCGGGCTCCAAGGAAACAGGAAGCTGCAAGACGTTTTGTCTCATCATTGATCAGGGGGCCAAGGTATCCAATCTTTCCGGTTTTGGTGGTCATGGCTGCAGCAAATCCTGCCATCATTTGACCATACTCCATCTTACCCATAAGGTTGGAAAGGTTTTCGGGGGAGTCAGGGTTGAGGGCATCGTCTCCTGAAATATGAATAAACTTGATATCCGGGTGAAGTATTGCGGCTTCACGAATACCGTCTGTCATGTCGTCAGAGTTACCGATGATTAATTTCGCACCTTTAGAGACAAGATCATCGACAAGAAAAGGAATGGTAACCCCGGGGCGATCAGCAGGGTTGACCTTGTCAATATAAATCATCTTGCTGCCTGGAATGTTTCTTTCAATCTCTTTTCCTGCTTCAAAGTGAGCCTGGCTCCAGCCGTGGTCATTAGCGGGACCTACCATGAGCAGACCGAAAATGAAGGTGTCGGCTGATGCATGGCTCTGAGCGGGACTGAGCAGGAGCGCCACTGCTGCAACGAAGACTGCGAGTATCCCAGTGATTTTTCTGGTCATTTGTCTCTCCTTGTGATGGGTGTTAGATTGTACTACTGCAGTAAATTTTGTTCCTCACAACTGTTAATTTCAACAGGCGGAATAATCAGTTCGTGTTGAGCCCCAAGGCTGCGAACCATTTCCATAAAGACCGAGGGGAGGGGAAGCTCCTGGTCCAACATGAGCAGACCAAGACTTTCTGCCTGCTTGAGGAGTTGACTGGAATCACTGCCTTCCTGGTTGTCGCAGAGCACCTGAGTGCGGAGTGCGGCTGTGAGTGGGGTGTTCAGGTGTGGCAGACTGTTTCGCAGGTTGAGCAGTTCCTGTTCAATCAAGCTGCGGTGACTGTTGTAAAATCCCCGAAATTTTTCATCCGGGTTATGGGATCCGAAAATTTCGTTGGTGATGGCACCGGCGAGCATGGTCGTGGTAGCAGGGTTAAGATCAGGACGGGTTGTGCCAACCATTTCTCTGCATTCTTTAAAAAAGATCATCTGGATCACAGCTACCCCTTCACGCAGGATAGGGATAAGGCGTGAATCTCTATTGTCGGTCTTTTGGGTCATTGCTTTACATTACCACCTTAACAGCAGCGTGGTTTTTCAGGTTTTGATAGTATCTCAGCCGGGTTTCGTCATCTTCAAGTACCACCTCAACATTGACACTGCAGTACTTCCCACCGGAACTGGTATGGGAGAAGCTTACCAGGACTTCTTTTCCTGTTATTACGGTTGCAATGGCTTTTTTCAAGGCATCTTCACTTGTACCTATAACTTTGTAAGTCCAGGGGCAGGGGTATATTATATCAGGTTTTTCGTTACAGGAAAATGGCCTGGGAAAAGAGTCTGTAGTCATTGAATTATAAAATCATTGCGTTGATGATGTTTTTTATCTTCTGTCACAAAGAAAAAGGATTTTACCGATCCCTGTTGGAAGAGTCAAGATAAAGGGGAGATATCTTCTCAAAATATGACCTTGTCAGCAAAATTTTCTTTTCACATTATGTGGTAATGAATATCTATCCTGCAAGCATGAGGGTTGCGATGGTATTAGGTAGGTAGAATCACGTCTGAAAATGAAATTTTAACTTTTCAAAAGATGTGATTGGATGTAGGTTTCTTGCATTGAGATACTAAATTTACTTCCCCGCAGATCCCTGGGGAATCAGTTTGTGAGCGGAGGTTTTATGGTTAGGTTGAAGGCTGTTTTTACTTCAAAATGGAGAATGGAAATGGCTGTCGTGCTTTTTGCCAGTATTTTCTTTTTTGCAGCGCCTTCTTTTGCAGCAGGCCCTGATGATTTTGGTGAAGCTGATGAACTCCTGCTTTTTCAGGATATGACGTTGGTTGTTTCCGCGTCCAGGCAAAAGCAGCCCGCTAATCTTCTCTCTGCTCCGGTTACTGTTATTACTGCTGATGATTTGCACTATGGCGGGCACAATTCCATTGAAGAAGCACTTCGGTATGCACCAGGTGTGGACGTTGTTCAAATGGACAGGAATCGTTACGGGATCGGCATTCGAGGTCTCGAAGGATCATTCTCTGATAGAATGATGACGCTGATAGACGGAATGCCCATTGATAGTCCTGCATTTGGTGGTGCGGAATTCAGTTCCCTTCCAATTGTTATGGCAGATATTGAGAGAATCGAAATTGTACGTGGTTCCGGCGGTGCTGCCTGGGGCGCTAATGCCCTGTCAGGAGTCATCAATATAATTACCAAAGATCCAGACAGTGTGCCCGGTTTCTTTGTTTCATCGAGTGTGAGTGAATATTACGACAGTACATCCCAGATGCGTTATGCCGGCTCCTCCGATGAATGGGACTGGCTTGTATCTGCTGCCTATGAGGATATGAAATCCTCTGCAGATGTTCTTGATTTATCTGCTGATGAGGGAGGGGATGATTTTCTACGCCGTACCCTGGCCCGAGGTGAGTTTATTTATAAAAAGAGTTCGGAAACAATGATTACTTTTGGTGCCGGAATGACAGGCAGTGAAAGAGGGGCCTTTGAAATAGCAGGTGCAGACAGAGTAGGCGGGAAAAATGAGCTTAGTACCGCTAACGGTCATGTAAGGATTGATAACGTTTTCAGTGCCGAGACTTCCGGATATCTCCGCTGGGCTGGACGTTACCAGGATATGAATCGTCCTTCACATGGTTCTGTGAAATACCGGGTCGAGGAACATGATATTGAAGGCCAGGTGGATATGACAGGTTTTTCCGGGCATTCCCTAGCTTTTGGCGGCAATGTCAAGAGCACGATTATTAACAGTCGTCCGGTGCAAGCGAATGTCTTGACCCTTGCTGAAGAAAATGTGTATGAAAACTGGTTGGGAATTTTTGGTTCAGACAGGTATCAGCTTTCCAGCCAGCTCTTTTTTGAGGGGCAGTTGCGTGGGGACTATTATTCAGAGGGAGATTTCGACTGGTCGGGTCGGTTGTCCTCCATCTATGGGGTTGATTCAGAACTGGATCATGTTGTTCGTCTGAGTGTTGCCAAATCCTATCGGCAGCCTGTTGGATTTGTACGTGATTCAATCTTTTACAACGATGTGAACCTAGCTCCATATTCATTTATCTTGTCAGTTGCACCTGACATGGACTCCGAACAGGCCTGGTCCATTGAAGGCAGGTACCAGTGGAACTTCCTCAAGGGATTCAAGTTCAGAAGTGATCTTTATTACATATGGTACGAAAATTTAATTGGTGTTCAAGATGAATACGGAATCACAGAATCGGGTGTGCCGTTCTACAGTTATTTGGTCAATAACACTGGTGGTGCCAAAGGCTATGGAGTCGAATTTGAGCTTGATTATGAATCGGGGCCATTGATGTGGCGTATCTGGTACGCCTATAATAATTTTGAGACTGAGTTTGAAAAACAGTGTATTCGTTCATTTTTGCCAGCACCCAATAAGCTGGGCCTGAGTTTTCGCTGGGCCATTGATGAAAAATGGATTCTTAATGGACAATATGCCTATTCTGACCTGGTAGACAGAGATAAAAATGATTATTCGATAGATTCTTCCAATCACCTGGATATTACCATCTCAAGAAGGTTTTTGGAAAGTGGTGAAATGATGATCGGGGTCAGAGACCTTCTTGTCAAAGAGTATGAATCAGTCACTGGTGAGGAACAGGCCAGCAGCCATCCCTTTCCCGGGAGAACATTTTTCTGCCGGATTCAGTATACTTTCTGAGTTGGATATTTGTGTTTTTCTGCAAGAACACATACAACATAGTAGGTCAATGTCCGTTCTCGGCAGGGTACGGTGATATATTCAGGATTGTTGGCAGGTACCATGAGGCAGAATAAAATGAAAAAACAGGGTGTTCTGAGTCGGGTGTTCCGCGTCCTGTTCTGTCTCATAGTTTTGTCCGCTCTGCCAGGAAATGTCCGTGCTGACCAGGATGTTATCCTTGTCCTCAGCTCCGGCGCCACCCCTTACCAACAGGCTGCTGAAACCCTGAAAAGTATTTTTTCAACGCAGGATCTCAAAGTTCGGGTATTGCTGGCTGAAAGGATTTCCCGTCAGGACCCTGCTGAGCTGACCAGGAGGTACCCTGCTGAAATATGGGTCGCCATTGGCAGTCGGGCAGCCGGTTATCTTAACAGGGGTCTCCCTGAGTCAGTCTCTCTTGTGTATTGTATGGTGGCTGATCCCGACAAAAGTGGCCTGAAAAGTGGTCGGAAGAAGATAACTGGGGTCTCAGTTACCAAAACTGTCAAAGAACAGTTTGAAATAATCGGGGAAGCATTACCTGAGGTACGCTCGGTTGCAATGCTCTACAGGTCGTCATCAATAAAGAGTTTACAGAGTCTCGTTGATTTAAATACCCATCTTCCTGAAAACTGGACCCTTGAAAGTGTTGATATCGACACGACTGACTCCATGGCCGCAGCCATAGATGAGCTGTTCAGGAAGAAGGCTGATCTTATCTGGACCATGGCTGATTCTGCCATCTATAACAGGGCTACGGTGAACAACCTGCTGCTGTCATCACTCAGGCAGCAAGTTCCTGTCTTCGGATTTTCCGGATCTTTTGTGAAGGCCGGTGCTGTGCTGGGTCTTGGGACTAGTCCAGCCTTGCAGGGAGAGTATGCAGCAGCACTGGTGCTTGATCTTCTGGATGGTAAGCCTGTCGTGTCTGAGCCAGTTTCCAGTGGTGTCAGTCTAGTTATCAACAAAGCAGTGGCAGATAGGCTCGGACTTACATTTTCTGCTGACGTTCTGGCCCAGGCAACCATCATCGGAGGGGAATAGCCGATGCTGCCGCTTATGTCTCCTAAGACATATTCTCTTCGTACCAAGGCAACCCTTATTGTGGTAGCAGTGGTTGTGGTGAGCCTGACTCTTGCCACTGCAATTAACATAAGCCAGACTAATCAGCTTATTGAGTCGGAGCAGAAACGATCCGCCGAAGCCATTGTGCAGGGACTGGCTCAGGCGGCTGAACTGCCCATGATCGTCCAAGACAAACAGGAGCTTGACAGGATCATAGGAGGATTCCTCTGGAATGATCAAATCCAGTTTCTCGTTATTTATGATAACCAAAAAAATATTGTTGCTACGCGAAGCCTTGACGAGGAGGCCTTTGAAGCTTTCGTTAAAACAGGGAGGAAAGAGGGGTCCTTGATTGTTTCTCATCCTATTGTTTTTCAGACGGAAATAAACTTCTCCACTTGGTCATCATCGCTTTCCGTTGATAATTCAATGGAGGAAAAGGAGGTTGGTACAGTACTGGTTGCTCTTTCGCTAGGGGCTGTACGGCGTGATCAGATTCATCAGGCGTTTGTTTCGATGATTGCGGCACTTCTGGCTGCTGCCGTTGGTATTTTTTTGATTTTCAAAGGAATTGGAGAGTGGACTAAGCGTCTTGATGGCTTGGTCGGTGCTGCAGATGCCATGAAAAGTGGTGATTTTTCCTGTGCAATTCCCTGTGGTGGAAGAGACGAAGTCGGGAAACTGGCTGCAGCTTTCGAGGCAATGCGAAAGGCGGTCCAGCAACGTGACATAGAGTACCGGGAACTCAATAATTCTCTTCACGATCTGGTGTCAGAACGGACAGAAAAACTTGAACGGGCCATGGTCGAAGCCCAGACGGCCAATGAGGCAAAATCCAGTTTCCTCGCCAATATGAGCCATGAAATCAGGACTCCCATGAATGCAATTATTGGCATGGTGGGTCTTTCGCTGAACAAAAAACTAAACCCAAAGCTCCGTGAGTACCTGCTTACGGTAAGGTCTTCTGCTGAGTCATTGCTGGCAATCATTAATGATATCCTTGACTTCTCAAAGATTGAAGCTGGTAAAATAACCTTTGAGAAGGTTGATTTCCTACTCCCTCAGCTCTTTGATAAGCTGGTAAACCTTTTCAGTGATCAGGCCACCGCTAAAAATATTGAGTTTGTAGTTGGTATAGAACCGGGAATTCCGGTGGCTCTGCGTGGTGACCCGCTGCGCATGGAACAGGTTTTTATCAATCTTCTTGGTAATGCGATAAAGTTTACGGATAAGGGGGTTATTTTCGTTCACGCCACCCTGGATTCGGAGACTGCAAAAGGTGTGAGGATCCTCTTCTCTGTGAGTGATACCGGAGTGGGGATAGGTGAAGAGCAATATGAGTCTCTCTTTGAGCCTTTTACCCAGGCAGATGGTTCCATGACCCGGGAGTATGGTGGAACAGGGCTGGGTCTGTCCATATGTCGTCGGCTGGTTAATCTTCATGGTGGTGATATCTGGGTGCGGAGTAAGCCTGGTTCGGGAACCACAGTGTTTTTTACGGCGGAATTCGAAAGGCAGTCGGTTGAGCATGAAGTTCAGTATGTTGTGCCAGCAACAATACGTGGCTTACGAGTATTGATTATTGACGATAATGAGATGGTCAGGTGTGTAACATCAAAGATGCTTGAGGCGTTCCATTTTCATGTGGATGTGGTTCCTTCCTGTGGTGCGGCAAGGGACGTTGTCGGCGGGAGTATCTCACGATATGATATTATCCTGGTTGACTGGCGAATGCCGGAAGTCAACGGGCTTGAGTGTGTGCAGAGTCTTAGAAGCCTCGATGGTGCTGAAGAAATACCAATTGTCATGATGACAGCTTTCGGTGGTGATCGGGAGATAATGGAGGCCCGGGAAGCCGGTATAAATTATTTTCTCTCTAAGCCGGTCAGGCAATCACTGCTTTTTGACACCATTATGGATATATTTGACTATCCTGAGGCCATGCATGCATCCCTTGATGAACGAGAAGATGACAGGGAACTGGTCAGCTATGAACATCTGGTCGGTATGCGTATTCTACTTGCAGAAGATAATCGCATCAACCAGAATGTAGCAAGAGAGCTTTTAGAAAGTGTGGGGGCAACAGTTGCAATAGCCAATAATGGTCGGGAGGCGGTTGAGGTTCTCAAAGAGCACGGCAGGGATTTTGATGCTGTGCTTATGGATGTTCAAATGCCTGTGATGGATGGTCTCCAGGCAACTCAGGCAATCCGTGCGATGCCCGATCTTGTTGACCTGCCAGTGGTGGCGGTGACAGCGCATGCCATGCAGGGTGACCGTGAAAAGTGCATGAAGGCTGGTATGAATGATTATGTAGCCAAACCAATCACCCCTGAGCTTCTTTTTGGTGTCCTGTCCCGATTGGTCATGCCGGAGAAAAAAGAATCAGGTTATTCCGGGCAGCTCAAAATGTCCACTGTGCCCGAGGGTGAGAATCACATTCCGGAATCGTTGCCCGGGCTTCATGTTAAATCGGGCGTTACCAGAATGGCTGGGAATCTACGGGCCTATGTCAGGATGTTGAGTGATCTTGTCCAGTTTGGGGAGGATGTGGTACTGGGGCTACCTCATACCGTTGAGAATAGTATGGCGGATGCTATAAAAGAGGTACACACCTTGAAGGGCACTGCAGCAAATCTTTCGGCGTTACGACTGCAGGAGGTGAGTCTCAAACTTGAGCAGTCACTAAAGGAAGCATGTGGTGGCAATGATCAGAACAGTTGGCGTTCTGAAACGATAGCAACTGCATTTGAAAAAGATCTTGAACAGATAGGGGATTGCCTTGTTGAGCTGAGTGAAGCAGTTACAGAGTTGAAAACATTTTGCATGGAAACAGCAAGAAAAATATCAATAAAGCCGCTGTCCCCAGGTGATTGCGAAGAGATGCTTGATATACTGGGACAGCTACGGGTGATGACCCAAGAGTTTGACCCGCTGTCAGAAGAGTTCTGGGTGGAAAAGAAAACAAAATTTCAGGGTGTTGGGGTGGATGACGAAATGAACCGTATGCAAAGATATCTCGGAAATTATAATTTCGAGAAGGCAGCGAACTATATCAGTCTGCTGGAACAGGCTGTGGCGGAACAAGGGGTGAAGATGTGAGGACGCGACCCAGTACGGTTCTTCTTGTTGATGATATCCCCACCAATATTAAAATCCTGGTTGGGGCGCTTTGTGACGACTACCGTCTTGTGGTCGCCACCAGCGGACTTGATGCGATAAAGGCCGCACTGGAAAAAAAACCGGATCTTATTCTGCTTGATGTCATGATGCCCGGGATGGATGGTTATGAAGTGTGTAAACGCTTGAAGGCCCGTTCGGAGACAGCGGATATTCCAATCATTTTTGTGACAGCCATGGATGAGGAGAAAGATGAAACTCGCGGATTTCTTCTTGGGGCTGTGGACTATATCGTAAAGCCGGTAAATCCGGTGATTGTGAAGGCAAGGGTTCAAACCCATATTGCACTCTGTATGGCCAGTCGTGAACTGCAACGGCATCGGGATGACCTTGAGGAGATAGTACGTGAGCGAACCCGTGCACTTCGGGAAACTCAGATCGAAATTACGAATCGGCTGGTTCAGGCCGCCGAATATCATGATCATCAGGCCAGTCGCCATATTACCAGAATGGCACACTATTGTGTTATTTTGGGACGTGCCCATGGAATGAAAGAAAATGAACTGACACTGCTTTTTCATGCCAGTGCCATGCACGACATTGGAAAACTTGGTATCAGTGATGTTATATTACATAAAAGAGGGACCCTTACTCCCGATGAATTTGAGGAGATGAAACGCCACACCCTGATTGGTGCTGATCTTCTCTATGGCGTCGATAATGAACTTATGAATATGGCACACCTCATTGCTCTTACTCACCATGAAAAATGGGATGGAACCGGATTCCCACTGGGCTTGCAGGAAGAGGAAATTCCATTCTCTGGCCGTATCGCTGCAGTGTGTGATGTTTTTGATGCACTCTCCTCGAAGCGTCCATATAAAGAGGCTTGGCCACTTGAAGAGGCAAAAAAGGTGATTGTGGAGCAGAAAGGGATACATTTTGATCCCTATGTTGTAGATTTGTTTCTCGACAACTACGTGAGAGTGGAGCAGGTATATAACCAGGTGAAGTAGTCCTATGATGAAACTCGAGCCTTGCCGCAGTGATATTTTCTGTTTTGATCAGAAGTTTGTTGACGCCATTCCAGCACCTGTTTTTATGCAGGATGCCAAGGGGGAACTCCTTGGGGCAAACAGTTCCTTTAGGAAGTTTTTTGGGATCAGCGGGGAAGTTTCTGTGGCTATTGACCTGTATGGGATATTTGGCAGGGAGGCTGAAGAGAAAAGTCGTGAGATGGATGACAGGATTCTTGATCATGGCGGAGAGGAAACCTTTGAGGTCATGGTGCATTCCCCGGGGAATCGTGAGAGTTCCGTCATCTTCCATAAGGCCGCTGTTACCAGTGAAGGGGGGATTGTTCTTGGAATTGTAACCACACTCCTTGATCGAACAAAACAGAGACAGACAGAGCAGCAACTGCGTCATGCCCAGAAAATGGAGGCCATTGGTACTCTCGCAGGTGGTATTGCCCACGATTTTAATAATGTGTTAACACCTATCATTGGCTATGCCGAGATTATGCGGCTTATGGGGGAACGGGATAAGAAAACTGATCCGACATCCATGCAGTTTGTCAGTGAAATTCTTGTGGCTGCCAAGCGTGCTAAAAGTCTGGTTGAGCAGATCCTTACCTTTTCAAGGGGGCAGGAACAGAAGGAACAACCTCAGTTTCTGCATCCAATAGTGAAAGAGGTTATGAAACTTCTTCAGGTGACCCTGCCCTCTACCATCGACGTTCGTGAGAAAATTGATCCGGGATGCGGTATGGTTTCTGTGGACCCGGTACAACTACATCAAGTCCTGCTCAACCTCTGCACGAATAGTGCTCAGGCCATAGGGGAGGACAAGGGTATACTGACAGTGACGCTGCAGAGAGGGGAGCCGGACATTACAGGTAAAGAGTGGGTTGAGTTGCGTGTCGCCGATAATGGTCCAGGGATTCCGATTGATCTTCAGGAACGGGTTTTTGAACCTTATTTTACAACAAAGGAGAAGGGGCAGGGAACAGGAATGGGGTTGGCCATGGTTCACGGTATTGTGAGTAAGTGTGGTGGTCGTATTGGCCTGACCAGTGAAGAGGGGGAAGGAACCATTTTTACTCTCTACTTCCCGCTTGTCCCGCCGGAAAACAGTGCGGGACAAGTGAGTAACGAACAGAGCGCAGGGCTTGCTGGAAGCGAGCATATCATGGTAGTTGATGACCAGGATGCGGTATTGCGGGTTACCAGGAAAATTCTGCAGACCCTTGGCTATCAGGTGACCATTTGTGCTTCATCCAGGGAAGCCTTGGAACTTTTCACCTCTAAACCTGATGATTTTGATCTGGTCATTACGGACCTTACTATGCCAGGGTTGACGGGACTTGAACTCTGCGTAGCTATACAGAAATGCAGTGATACGATTCCGGTCATACTCTGTTCCGGGTATGGTGCGAAGTTGTCACAGGAAAAATTGAAATCGACTGGATTTGCAGCCTGGTTTACAAAACCGGTGACACTTCAGAAACTGGCGACTACTATCCGTTCTGTACTGGACGATTCAGGGGTATAATATTCCTGAAAATATATATACCACCAGTGGTTATGTTGCCTGGTGGTTGATCCGGCTTATCTGGTCATTGAGCGTCCAGAAATCATAGATAATACCAATCAGCAAGAGACCGCCTGTCAGGAGATAGATAATGCCTGATAACCATTTTCCCTGGTAGAACCGGTGGATACCAAAAAATCCAAGGAATGTCAGGAGAATCCAGGCAACGTTGTAGTCAACAGGTCCAGGCTGGAAGGCAGCGGATGCATCTTGGCTCATTCCCGGAATGAGGAAAAGATCAACTATCCAGCCAACAAAGAAGAGGCCGAAGGTGAAAAAATAAATTGTCCCTGATATCGGGCGGCCATAATAAAAACGGTGAGCGCCAAGGAAGCCGAAAATCCACAGGATATAGCCTATGACAGGGGTGTGAGATTCTTCGATGTGGTGTTCCATCTTTCAGTACTCTATTGAGATTGGCAACTGATAGGAAATCAGTCAAGAAAATTTTTCATTGCTGTGATGTGCAGCCAGGCCTCCAGAATACGATCCTCGGAGATTTTGTTTTCGGTAACGGCGATGAGGACAGCCGCAATTGCACGTTGCAGAAATCCTGGGTCATATTCCAGATTATTGCCTATAATAATCATATCTACACCAGCTGCAAGGGCATGGCATACGGATTCTTCAAGACCGTATTGGTCCGTTATGGCCTTCATCTGCAGGTCATCGGTGATGGTAACTCCTTTGAAACCGAGTTGATTACGCAGCAGATCACGGCATACGGCACGAGAGAGGCTTGTTGGGAATTCTTTGTCAAAACTCTGATGGAAGAGATGGCCAAGCATCACACTGTCTACCAGATTACCGTTGTCTCGTTGTATAAGTTCAGCAAAGGGGACTAATTCTTCTTTCTGCCAGCTGCTGCTGATATCGGTGAAACCGAGGTGGGAATCATTTCTCGAGCTTCCATGGCCCGGGAAATGTTTGAGGCAGGAGATGACTTTCTGTCTTTTATGTTCGGTAATCCAGGTTTCAGCATGGCAGATCACGCAGTTCGGGTCAGCTGAAAAGCTTCGCTCAAGCCTTCCGATTACCGGATTTTCCGGGAAAGTGTTGAGGTCAACTACGGGGGCCAGGTTGAAGTTAATACCTAGTCTTGCAAGGGTTTGTGCCGTACAGGATGCATGCAGTGCTGTGAGCATGGGGTCATTGTTGTGGCCGAGCTGCGCAGCACTTACGGTTGCCGGAAATCCTCTTTCAGGTTTGAGTCTGCGAACCTTTCCTCCTTCCTGATCTACTGCAACCAGCAGTGGAGAGCTGCTCTGTTGCTGAAGGGATGAGGTCAGTTGTTTGAGCTGGCCCGGGTTGATAACATTGTTCTGGTTTTCACTTTTGGCCAGGAGCCGGTCAAAAAGGATCACTCCACCCAGATTTCTCTCTCTGATATCAACTGCTATGGGGTGGTCTGCGTCAATGGATGACCCTCTAAAACCGATGATGAAAAGCTGGCCGATAATGTTTTCTAATTTCATAGTTTTTTAATGGCAATGCTGGTAGTGGTTGCTGTTAAGGAAGAGAATACTTTTTTATCGGAACGTGACATGATGGACTATTCATTGGATATTATAGAGTACTTTTTTAAGGTCACTGAGGAGAAATGGTTTTATCAGCATTGCCGAAAAACCGTAGTTCTGGTAGCTGGCCATTACCGGATCGTTGGAATAGCCACTGGCAACAATGATCCTGGCTTGGGGGTCAATCTGCAGCAGTCTGGTGCCGGCCTCTTTTCCTCCCATTCCTCCAGGTATGGTCAGATCCATGATAACAACGTCAAATGGCTTCCCTGCTTCCATGGCTTTTTCGTAAAGAGTAAGTGCATCTGATCCATTTGAAACAGTTTCGACAGTATGTTCCAGAACAGTCAGCATTTCTCGCGCCAGGTTGAGTAACATTTGTTCGTCATCCATGACAAGAATATGCAGATGGTTTTTTGAGGCAGGTACAATGTTTCCTGATGCTGTAGGTGGTGGAGCCAGAGTATGAGAAATAGGAAGCCTCATCGAAAAAAAGGTGCCTTTGCCGGGGGGCGATTCAACAACGAGTATGCCGTCATGCTTTTGGATGATGGAGTGACAGATGGCCAAGCCCAGACCACTTCCCTGCTGTTTGGTGGAGAAGTATGGATCAAATATTTTTTCAAGGATGTTCGCCGGGATACCTGGCCCATTATCTTTGATGGTTACATGGACACAACCTGAGGATAAAATTTTGTGGTCGGGGCAGCTGCAGCAGTTTTCTGCAGTTATCTCAATGTAGCCTCCATCCTTATCCATGGCTTGCCGACTGTTGATAATAATGTTCTGTATAACCTGGCCAATTTGACCGGGGTCAATATCGACTTGCCACAGGTCATCTGGTGCCAGGAGTTTGTATTGGATGTTGCTCCCCCTCAGAATGAACTCGGCATTATCGTTGATGATCTCTGTCAGGTTGGCGGATTCTCGGAGTGGTTTTCCTCCTTTTGAGAACGTGAGGAGTTGTTGCGTGAGGTGTCTTGCGCGCTGTGAGGCTTTTTCGGCTTCAGCCAGAAGTGTGTTAAGGCGACTGTCCTTTTCAAGTTCAAGTCGAACAAGATTTATATTGCCAAGGATTGCGGAGAGCAGATTGTTGAAATCATGGGCAATACCTCCTGCGAGGACGCCAACTGATTCAAGCTTCTGGATTTTCAGGACCTCTTTTTCAAGGCGCTGTTTTTCGGTGACATCCCTGAATACCAGCACTACCCCGACAATTTTACTTGATGTGTCAAAAATGGGGGCTGCACTGTCTGCGATCTCCTTTATGCTGCCATCTTTGGCGATTAGTGATGTGTTGCCGGAGAGTTCAACGTGAAGGCCTGTGGAGAGAACTTCCCAGGCAGGATTCATGATGGGGGTTCCATCTTTTGTGTCGACAAGTTGCAGGACATTGTCCAGGTTCTGGCCGGCAGCCTCCTGTTGCGACCATCCGGTGAGCGCTTCAGCAATTTTATTCACCAGTATCACTGTTCCCTGATTATCAGTGGTGATAACGCCATCACCAATACTTCTTAAGGTGATGGCCAGCTGCTCTTTTTCTGCTGCAAGGCTTTCAGCTGCTCTTTTCTGGTCGTCAATGTCACGAATCACTGAGAGGACACCGGTTTTATTACCGTAGGTAAAAGGCCTGAGAGACACATCTACCCAGAAGAGATGGCCATTTCTCTTTTTCCCCTGCCATTCAAAGCGAAGATGATCAACATACTCGAGTTGCCTGATTTTTTCCCCGGCCTCTTCCATGGTGTATGGTGGCACCCCGGAGCTGATATCTCCTATGGTCATGTTAATGAGTTCTTCTGGCGTATATCCATACAGCACTTCAATGGCCTCGTTCGCCTCAAGAACCTTTCCTGAACCAGCTTCGTGAAGAATGATGGCATCACGTGGGGCATTGTAAATGGCACGATATTTTTCTTCACGGTTGATAAGGGTGTTTACCATACCGATGATATTCTTTTTTACAGTTGCAAGTTCCAGGATGAAGGTGCCCGAGAGATGGGTCTGGATGTTTCCTTTGCTGAGCTGTTCGGCATAATCGGCCAGGCGAAGAGTGGGGGCGATGATAAAACGGTGTATGGGCAGGGTGCAGAGGCTGGCAATAAACAACATGAAAAAGAGAACAGTCAGGCTGATTATAATAAAGAGATTGCGCGGGGCGAAGAGTTCCTTTTTGTCCATGGCTAGTCCGACATAGGCATTCCAGTAAGAGAAAAACTGAGTAACTGCAATTCTCCTAGTGGTCCTATTTCGGTATTCAATCATCTGTTTGGTGTCTTTAAGCTGTGTAAATAGGGAGTTGAGGTTTGAAGTGTCTTGGGCTGAGAAATCTTTGGAAAGAATGATATCCCCGTCTTTACTGATGACAAATATTGTCCCAGTCTTTTTATACTGGTAGTGACGGAGATTGGTGATTGCATTTTTCTTGATTTCGTTAAGATGGGTCTGGGAATCTTCAAGACCTATTCTTTCCAGGGTTTTGTAGCGGAACGCAATGGGTTCAATGAGTGAGTTAAGTTCCTTATGAAGGATTTCGTTACCAAATTCTGAGGTAATAGTATTGATGATGTAGGTGCCGGTCAGGAGCAGAGGGATGGATGCAATGGTGATGAGCAGAATTATTCCTGCAACAAAGAGTGATTGGATAGACTTGAAATGGAAGGTGAGAACATTTAAAAAATTCATTTATTTAATTACAATATCCACAGATTCCAATGCTGCAAAAGGAACTTGCATGTTGAGCCTGGCGGCGGCGTTTACATTGATAAAAGCAATCTGCCTCGCTGGTCGAGGCACCGTCTGTTCAATGGATAGCTTATCGTTAAATATATCGGCTGTCATTTCCGCGGCCTGCTCTCCACAATAACGAAAAGGATTAAAGAGTCCTGCTACTATATTACCCTCCTGGACATATTTTTCGAGGTCCCCTTTTTCTATGTCTAACGTAAAAGAGGTGATAACTGGAAGATTGCTGGCCGCAAGCTCCTGACGTTTCTGAAAGGAACCGACAATACCGCCAAAGGCCTGGATGTTTCTTTTCCGGAGTTCTGTTAGAACCTGATCGACTCCCAAGGCAATATCCAGAAAATGAATGGTGATGCCGTGGTGATCTGCGATTGCTAACTGCTCGTAAGTAGATTTGAAGATCATGTCGGCAGGAATGTTGGAGTTGTATACATAGGCGTAATGCTTTATTCCGGGAATAAGGAGGCTGGCAAGTCTCAGGATTTTTTCCGGTGGGTACATGAGATAAATTCCTGAGATGTTGGTGCCCGGTTGTCCATTGGTGGCGGGGAGGATCTTCATTGCCACAGATTTGAGTACTGGTACGAAGAGCTGGGGGGTTCTGGTTTCTTTAAGTATTTCTCTGGCTGGCATGGATACCCAGCCACAGGTGATGATCATGTCTGCCTTGTCCTTCCATTCGTTGACGGCTTTCAGGACATCGGGTATCGAACTCTTATCTGCGCTTCTGGTGAGAACGTCAATGTATTCAACCTGCTCTCCTTCCTTGTAACCCTGTAGGGCCATAGTCTTTTTAAAACCATCTATAACGGTAGTGAAATGGGAGATGGGAATCTGGTACCGTATGAAAACAACCCGTTTACCCTCTGCCACCGCGTCATGGATGGGAAGTGTCAATGTCAGTAAAAAGAATAGAGTAGATATTATTTTGTTCATTGGGGCAACCTGGGATCATTGTGGGTTGATCTGTTATTTATAGCTTATATGCTCCTGAAACGCGGGTCAAGAAACTATATAGTTCAGAGGCTGTATCTGGACCACTGAACTTTTTGGTTTTCCGGTCCTTTTCCTGTATCACCCTGAGTCCGTGAGTGTTTGATGGAGGTGTATATGGGGAGGAAGGTTTTTTTTGCAAATAGTCAAAAATATGACACAAAGGTGGGCGTGCGGAATTTTCAACAGGAAGAGAAATGTGTCATGTCAAAAAAATGAACGCACATGGAGCTCCGGGAGGGGTGTTGTATAATGTCTTATAATTTAAGGACTAATGTAAGACAGGATTCCGGTGTTGTAGCCTTTGGAAGGTTTTTGAGCTTTTGGTACAGCAATTGCATAGTTCAAAATTACAGATGTTCCTTAAGGTTTTTTACCTTTGTTCCGATACAAGTATTAACCGTAAGAATTCATACAGAGGAAAGCATATAATGAGTATTACAACGTCTTCATCGCACATAACTCCAACCGATCAGAAGCATGGTGGTATGGATCAGGTAATGGTTGAGCTTGACCATTTTCGGCGACAGACAGAACGTCTTGATCTCATGAACAAGCTGCATGGCCGGATGGCGGGTGTACTTGATGTTTCTGGAATGATAGAGTCCTACTCTATCTGGCTGATGCCTCAGGTTGAGCATGAGCTTGTGGGTTATAAGAATCAGGTTCGTGCCAAAAAACATCTTTTCTGTTCCGGACATGGTCCAAAGCGTCGTTCCATCATTGCATTTGCAGAAAAGATCTTGAACAATACCGACAGGGAAGCCAGAGCTTATATGAGTGAGGATGGCCATTATGCTCACAAATGGCTTATTGAAACTGCCGAGGATGCGGGTATCCTGATTATTTTAAAAGATGGAAATGCCCTGACGGATAATGAAATAAGCCTTATTAATGAGTCCCTCCTCATTCTTGCTGAATCACTGCGACGTGGTCTTGAATATGAGGAACTTTTTGAGAGTTCACGAAAAGACACCCTGACAGGCTTGGCCAACAGAAGGGTATTTGAAGAACGTATTCGTGACATTATGCTTGGCGCCATGCGTTACAACAGACCACTCACCATGGCATCCCTTGACCTCGATCATTTTAAGCAGATCAATGACAACCTTGGTCATCAGCAGGGTGACCGGGTACTTAAACAGGTTGCTGAAGTGTTCCGTGATGGTATTCGCTCGACGGATCTTCTGGTGCGTATTGGTGGTGATGAGTTTCTGCTGGTGATGGACGACACTGATCATAAGCAGGGGAGAATACTCGCGGAACGTCTCTGTAAAGCAGTTGATGGATTAGGTATCTGGGCCAATGCCGGGACGAAACTGGGTGTTTCCATAGGGATGACACAGTGGAAAGTAGAAGAGACACTTGATGAATGGATGCAGCGGGTTGATGACATTCTTTATAATGCCAAATCTGATGGTCGGTCGCGGGTAAATGTCAGTTAGTATCCAGATAATACTTAACAAAAAAGGCCGATCCTGTTGAGGGTCGGCTTTTTTTTTGTGTTGTTCCTGAATACTGTTACTGGGAATCTTATTCGAGGCTGATGTTTATGGGGATGATATGCATCTCTTTCTGACGTTGTTCGGTGTGGCCCAGGGTCCACTCTTTACAGCTAGCGAGGTCTCCCAGAAGCCTATCCACATCAGCCACAATACCGCTTACATTGATAATGGGATGTCTGCTGAATACTTGAGGCAGGCCCTGGGTCAGATTACAGGCTAGGCAGCAACCGGGACGTTCGCGCAGTCGCAGTTCCATGGTGAGGTTGTTTCCATTGATCCCGCCGTAAGCGAGTTCGATATCGTATGCTCCTTCACTGGCATCGCCAAACAGAGCTTCAAAAAAATCATTTGTACGTTCTTTGGGAAAGAGCTGATTCAGGGTTTCCCGGGTGAAGAGGGCGTCAATTTTACTTGTGTCCATGGTTCTGTTCTCTGTTGAATTTTAGGTCGTTGTCCCAAATCCGTAGCGTTTGCTGGTAATGCAGCCTGTTTTCTTGAACACATTGATTCTGCTAGACTCTATCAGGATTCAAAGAGAACAGGATACGCCGGTAGCGAACGCCCCGAAGGGAATCGAGTGATTTCTTTAATATGGCCAATCACAAATTCTATGCTTATTTTTCTGCTACTACTATAAACCTCCAGGTACTCCTGTCAACCAACGTTGCAGCACAAAAGTCTCTGTGGTAATGTAGCGGCCATGGAAAAAATTACTTCTCAAAATGGGACGAATTCTCCGGTTCCCTCTGTTAATCTTGATGAACTCAATCCATCTCAGCGTGCCGCAGTTACAAGTACTGAAGGGCCGCTGCTTGTTATTGCCGGTGCGGGAAGTGGCAAAACCAGAACCTTGGTGTACAGGGTTGCATACCTACTGGAACAGGGTGTGGATCCTGAGAAAATTCTCTTGCTCACTTTCACCAGAAAGGCTTCCCAGGAGATGTTGTGGCGGGCGGGGAAGTTGCTCAATGATACCTGTCGCCGTGTAGTTGGCGGGACCTTTCACGGTATCGCCAATATGTTGCTTCGCAGGCATGGGCATCATCTCGGTTTTGGTTCCTCTTTTACCATCATTGATCGGGCCGATGCGGAGGGAACCATTAACCTGTTGAAAGGTTCCCTTGGTCTCACCGGTAAAGATCGGCAGTTTCCTACCAAAAGAGTGCTGGTTAATATCTTGTCAGGATCTGTTAACAAATCCATTCCCATTGATGATCTGATTTACGAGCATTATTCCCATCTCAGTGAGCATGTTGATGATATTTTTAATCTTAACAAGCATTACCGGGAGTTTAAATTTAACAATGGACTTATGGATTATGATGATCTCCTGGTGAACTGGAAACGGCTTCTTGCTGAAGTTCCAGAAGCGCGTGAGGAGATAGCTGCAAGGTATACACACATCATGGTGGATGAGTATCAGGACACTAATCTTATCCAGGCGGATATTGTTCGCCTGCTGGCCTATGGTCATAAAAACGTGATGGTTGTTGGAGATGACTCGCAGTCTATCTACTCCTTTCGGGGAGCTGACTTTTATAACATCATGCGTTTTCCCAAGGTATTCGAAGAGACAAAGATTATCAAACTTGAGGAAAATTATCGCTCCAGTCAACCGATTCTATCCCTCACCAATGATATTATCCGCAATGCCACCGAAAAATATGCCAAAACACTATTTACACAGATTGAGGGGAACCATAAACCACGTCTTTTTGCTGGCAGTGATGAGCGGGAAGAGGCATTGTTTGTTGCAGGGAAGATTGCAGGCTTACGTGCAAAAGGCATCGAGCTGAATAACATAGCAGTTCTGTTTCGCTCCGGTTTCCACTCCTATAAGCTTGAGATGGAACTGAATGCCACCGGTGTTGATTTTGAGAAACGTGGAGGCCTGAAACTCACAGAGTCTGCGCACATGAAGGATATGATAGCTTTCCTCCGACTTCGGGTGAACTCCCTGGACACCCTTTCCTGGAATCGCATCCTGCTGCATCTTAATAAGGTGGGCCCAAAAACTGCCAGAAAAATTGCCGATGCTATTTCTGACAGTGGGAATCCGGGGCAGGCACTGGCGGAATATCCCTGCGGCAAATCGTGGCAGCATGGTGTGGTAAGACTGGCACAGCTCTTCATGGATATGGAGCAGGAGACTCGCCCGGGTACTCTCTATGAAATGGTATGGAGCTACTATCAGCCACTGTTTGAGAAAATATACCGCGATGATTTTCCAAAACGTCAAAAGGATCTGGATCAGTTGAAATCCATTGTGGCTGGCTATGAGGATCTGCAGAGTTTTGTTGATGATACCACGCTTGATCCACCTGAGACGGTAGGAGGGGGGACGGGCGAAGATAAGGAGAAAATGATACTTTCCACTATCCACTCCTCAAAAGGCCTGGAATGGGATGCTGTCTTTGTTATGGGGCTGGCAGATGGGCGTTTTCCTCATGCCTCGGCAGAATCTGGAGAACAGTGGGAGGAGGAGCGAAGGCTCCTTTATGTGGCCGCAACACGGGCCAGGAAATATTTATATCTCTCTTATCCCCGAGTGCTTATGACACCTGATCGGCAGTTCAGGAGGGTGGGGATGTCTCCTTTTTTGTCTGAGCTGCGCGCTGGTCTTTTTGAGCGGCTTGATATTGATAGAAATAACAGCAGTGGCCCTTCCTGTTTGTCTGCCAGATCTTCAGTTTCAAGTGCCATGAATTTTCCAAGGAAGGCGAAGAAGACAAAATTGTCAACGAAGGATCTTGAAAAAGGGGTTCGGGTAAAACATCCATTCTTTGGTGAAGGAGTGGTGTGCGGAGCGCCCAAAGGACGCTCGGTGGATGTGAGTTTCCTGAGGCATGGTCTTAAAACGTTGCACCTTGACTACGCAAAACTCTCCATTGTTTGAAAATCATATGAACTACACACAGGCCTGGGACTATCTCGACAGCCTCCAGTTTCACAAGATAAAGCTTGGTCTTGATGCCATGCACTCTTTCATGGCAAGAGTCGGTAATCCGGAAAAATCTCTGAAAACAGTCCATGTGGCGGGGACTAACGGTAAGGGGTCGATGAGTATGACCTTGATGACGATTCTCTCCAAGGCTGGGTATCGTGTGGGCTTATACACCTCACCCCATTTGAGTTCAGTTCGGGAACGGTTCAGGATAAATGATACTTTTATAACTGAATCTAAATTTGCAGAGCTGGCATCCCGGATTCGTGGAGTGCTGGGTGATGACAAAATAACCTATTTTGAATTCACCACGGCACTGGCGTTTCTTTGGTTCAGTGAGGAGAATCCTGATATGGTGGTGCTGGAAACCGGACTTGGTGGCAGGCTTGATGCCACCAATATTGTCAGTCCTCTGGTTGCGGTTATTACGAATGTGAGCATGGATCATGAAGCATATCTTGGTGATACCATCTCAGCGGTAGCTTTTGAGAAGGCTGGAATAATAAAACCCGGCGTTCCTGTCGTGTCTGCAGTGAAGGAAGGTGCCGGTCTTACCGAGATAGTGGCGAGCTGTGAAAAAAACAGGGCGAGGCTGCTCCTGTTTGGTAGGGATTTCGGAGCGGGTCTCACTGCTGATGGTCTGTGGCAGTGGCTAGGTAATAAGGATTTCAGTAACAGTTTGTATAAAGGTCTGCGCTGTTCAATGAAGGGTGGTTACCAGGTGGAAAACGCCTCGCTTGCCCTTGCGGTTCTCGAACTGTTGAAGACGGAGGGGCTGAAAGTCTCAGAGGCTTGTATCCGTCAGGGTTTGGCATCTGTCCATTGGCCTGGACGTCAGGAGTATTTTTGCCTGGATCGTTCTTCCAGGAAAGTGGTTTCAGAAACCGGGAACACGGGGACAGTGGCCTACTTACTAGATGGCGCACATAATCCAGCGGGGGTGGAATCCCTAGTTGCAACACTGAAAATAGAGTGCAGCCATAAGCGTTTGATCCTTGTCTGGGGAGCGATGACGGATAAAGATCTACAAAAGACACTGGCCCTGATAGCTCCCCTTGCTGATACCATTATCTTTACCAAACCTGTAGGAGAACGCTCAGCAGAACCTGATGAATTACTGGCAAATGTACCAGCTGGCGCCAAAGAGAGGTGCGTCATCCAGCCTGATGTCAGCATTGCCATCGAAAAGGCTGAGGAGCTGGCAGGGGGGGGGGATCTTATCCTGGTTGCAGGTTCCCTTTATTTAATCGGGGCAGCGCGTACCTTGCTTCTTGGAGAACTTGTGAAATGAGCAGCAGAGATTTCTTCGATTTTGATGCACCTGATGATGCCCATATGCGAACCCAAAGAGCCAAGGCTCGGGATCTCCGTAAGAGCCGTTGGTGGCAGCAGAAAACATCTACTGGGAAATGCCATTACTGCGACAGAAAAACGATCTATAAAAACATCACCATGGATCATCTGGTTCCCCTCTCTAGGGGTGGGCTCAGTACCAAAGATAATCTTGTTCCCTGTTGTAAGTCCTGCAACAGTAAAAAGAAAAGTATGCTCCCCCTCGAATGGGAGGAGTACCTTCGTCGTTTGTAGATTGTATTCCTGCCTCTCAATCTGTTCATCAATTCCTAAAATTAAGAAGAACACCTATTCCTATTTTATTTATTTTTGGTATGATTGCTGACTTTCTTAAGTAAATACAAAAATAAAACAGGAGAATTTGATGAAACTTGGTGACATTTCGATAAAAATAAAAATAATAGCAGCTTTTTGCTTTATGGCGCTGCTGGCAGGAGTGATTGGGGTTAATGGTTATCTATCAACCAACACACTTAGAGAATCGGCAACAGTTGTGGATTCTGCCATGGAGATGAAGCTTGCTGTGCGTGGTGACATGCAGATGATCATGGAGCTCCTGGCCTCAGAGGATACAAGGCGGCTTGAGGCAGTATGGGAGGAGCATCTTCAGTTTGTAAAGGCATTTGACTTTTTTCAAGATGCCATTTTAAATGGTTCGGAAACCGCTGCAGGTACGCTTTATGCAGCAAAAGATGGAAAAGTTATACGACTCCTGAAAGAGGCTGATAATCTACATAATAGCCAGTTTATAGTTGGAATCAAAAATATATATACACTGAAAAAAGACATTATTAGTTCTGAAGAAGTAGATGGAAAAAAGATGAATGCTCTTTCGGAGATAGATAGTAGAACCGATGCGGTGGGCGAAAAACTCATGATGATGTTGGGTGGGGTTGTAGAGCAGGCTGGAAGAGAAATGGAATCTGTGATGCAGAGTATTCTCTATAGGACTATTTCCGTCACTGTGGTGGCGATACTGTTTGCTGTGATTGGCGGTTTTCTTCTTGCGACTCGGATCACCGGACCACTTAATGAAGCGGTTTCTTTTGCTGAAAGATTGAAAAATGGAGATTTGACTGGAAAGCTGTCAATTGTTCAGAAAGATGAAGTTGGTGTTTTGGCTGATGCTCTTAATAAGATGAGTGCGGATTTACGGGTGATGTTTCAGGATATAACATCTGGAACAAAGACATTATCCACTGCGTCAACAGAGCTTACAGAAATATCGAAAGAGATGTTAGCCAATGCTGAGGAGACAACGGGACGTGCTAATACTGTTGCCACAGCTGCAGAGGAGATGAGCGCTAATATGGGATCCGTTGCTGCGGCCACCGAAGAGACCTCTGTGAATGTAAACATGGTTGCGTCAGCTGCAGAAGAGATGTCAGCTACCATTGCTGAAATTTCTACCAATACTGAGCAGACCCAATCTATTACCAGGACTGCTGTCGCTCAGTCGGTAAACGCATCAACTCAGATAAAGGAGCTTGGAAATGCCGCTCTTGAAATAGGTAAAGTTACAGAGACCATAACTGAAATTTCAGAACAGACCAACCTGCTTGCACTCAATGCCACAATTGAGGCAGCACGTGCCGGTGAGGCTGGTAAGGGATTTGCGGTGGTTGCAAACGAAATTAAAGACCTGGCAAAGCAGACATCCGAGGCCACAGGGCAGATTAAGGAGAAGATTGAAGCTATTCAGAGTGCCAGTAGGGGGTCTGTTACGGAAATTTCGCAGATATCTGAGGTTATCAATGAAATAGACGGCAAAATATCAATGGTTGTGCAGACCGTGCACGAACAGTCAAGCGCAACTCAGGAAATAGCTGAGAATATCAGCCAGGCTTCTCAGGGAATCCAAGAGGTAAATGAGAATGTTGCACAGGCGTCATCTGTTACCGGTGAGATTGCTTCTGATATTGCGGGAGTGGGCCAGTCATCAAAAGATATAAGTGGGAATAGTTCTCAGGTAAATATGAAGGCTGAAGGTCTTGAAGAACTGGCTGGGACTTTAACAGATCTGGTGAAAAGGTTTAAGGTATGATTTCTGACGGAGCTGTAAAATGGAGAGATAAGGTGATTTCTGGTGAAAGTTGTCGCCTTATCATCCATTATAGATTGTTTCCAGTAAACCAGAATCCGTGAACATTGTATATACTTTTCCGGTAAAAATTGAGTTGGTAATTCAGGGAAGAGTCTGGTAAAAGAAGTGCTTGTCGTTTGTCATCAGGGTTGCAGGAAGAAGTAATAGCAACAGCCTGGTTAACAATGATGGCGTCGTAAAAAGGATCAAAACCTGCTATGGGCGGGTAGCTCAGTTGGATAGAGTGTCAGCCTCCGAAGCTGAAAGTCGTGGGTTCGAATCCCACCTCGCCCACCAGACTTAATTGAGAATTGGTGCAATTGTATCGCTTAACTGTCTCAGATCAAATGGTTTGGTAATGGCAGCAATAAAGCCATGCTTATGATAGCTGGCCATTACCGGATCGTTTGAATAGCCACTCGCTACAATTATTTTAGCGTCAGGATCAATCTTTAAAAGTTTCTCTGCAGCCTCCTGCCCTCCCATCCCTCCCGGAATAGTTAAGTCCATGATGACGATATCTACCGGGGTTCCACTATCCTGCAGTTCCTGATATTTATTAATTGCATGCAGCCCGTCTTCTACAAGGATTGCCTTGTGGCCGAGGGTCGAAAGTTGCAGCGCCGCAACATCACGAAGCATTTTCTCGTCATCCATAACCATGATTGTGGCAGACCGTACAGCGGCCCGCACACTTGCCTCTTCGGTGTTATCCCTGTCTGTTGCTTGAGAACGTATAGCGGGAAGATATATGGTGAAGATCGTACCCTTTCCTATATTGGAAGACACCGTGATATACCCTTCATGCTTATTGATGATTGAGTGACAGATTGCCAGGCCAAGTCCGCTGCCCTCCTGTTTCGTTGTAAAATACGGGTCGAATATCTTATCTAAAATAGCTTTGGGTATCCCAACCCCATTGTCCTGTATGGAGATACGGACATAATCGCCGGCATCCACGCTGAGCAGGGTTTCTGCTGCAGTGTCTGTCACATTGGCACAGTGGACGACGATAGTCCCTCCTTCCGGCATGGCATGTTTGGCATTAATGGTAATATTTTGGATGACCTGTCCAATCTGCCCACTGTCTACCTCAACCATCCACAAGTCCTCCGGGAAGGAATAATTACAAACAATGTTACTGCCATGGAGGACAAAATTAGCAGATTCAGTGACCATTTCAGCAAGGGAAGTCGGTTCTTTTACAGGTTCCCCACCTTTTGAAAAGGTAAGAAGCTGTCCGGTTAATTTTGTTGCTCTTTTTGTTGCTTTTTCTGCCTCGGCAAGGAGGGATACAGTGCGGGTATCTTCCTTTGCTATCCGGTAACCGGCCAGTTCTATATTGCCGAGAATGGCTGAGAGAATATTGTTGAAATCATGGGCAATTCCACCAGCAAGCACCCCAATTGATTCCAGCTTTTTCGTCTTGAGCAGCTCTTCTTCCAGCATCTGTTCGTGTGTAACGTCTCGAAAAACAAGGACAACACCAATGATGTTGCTCTCTTTATCTCTGATCGGAGCCCCACTGTCGGCGATGGATCGAATCGTACCATCTTTGGCAATAAGTGCCGTGTGATTGGCAAGCCCGATGATTCTCCCCAGGTGCATCACCCGTTGTATCGGACTGGCACATTTCAGACCTGTTTTTTCGTTAATAATATTGAAAACGATTGAGGATGGTTTCCCTTGAGCTTCTTCATTAGTCCAGCCACAGAGGTTTTCTGCCATTTTATTTAAAAATAAAATTTTGCCTTTCACATCTGTGGTGATAACACCATCACCAATGGATTGCAGCGTAACGTTCAGACGTTCTTTTTCGGTCTGTAGCGCTGTTTCAGTTTCTTTTCTGATGCTGATATCGACGGTGATTCCCAAACGTACCAATCTGCCGTCGGTCCATCGAATTGCCTGGTCGCGGCATTCAAACCATTGCCTGGTATTCTCATCCTGGTATTCCCGGATATGGACACCAGTTGCCATGCCTGTAGGGTCAACCAGAATTTTATTTGTGCAGAAACTGCAGGGTTGTTTTGTTGCCTGCTGTAAAACCGTGTAGCATTTTCTGCCAACAGCATCATTGCCATACTGTTTGAGTCCCTGGATATTGATAAAAAGTAGCTCATGAGTTGTCAGATCTGCAACATAAACGACTGCATCCAGACTGTTAAGGACTGCCTGAAATCGTTCTGCGGTGTGGGATATTTCCTGGTCCCTGGATTTGATAGCTTTAATAATGGTGTCAAACTCAAGGATGCCATCGGCCATTTCCTGGGAAAATGAGAGCCTAGCTTCCGGGTCAGCAACTTTCAGAGCGGCAACAATATTGTTAATGGGAGTGGAGAAGTATCTGCTAATGACAAATCTGAAAATGTAAAAGAACAGAGTAAAGAAGAAGAGGAGAAATAAGAGCTGTCTGAAGAAAATATTCTTAATGGCCAAGGTTATAACTGTGTAAGGGATGCTGTAGTATATGATCCAGCTATTGGGCTCTGTAAAATGTTCACGGATTGCAATATATTTTTTTCCCTGATAAACAAAGGAAAAAAAACCGAGATTATCAGGTTTGGAGAGCTCTTTCAGGTCAAAGGCAAGATTGTGACGGGTTTTTATCAGGGTCTGCTCAGGGTGATAGATTGTTCTGCCTTTGTCGGACAATACAAAAAAGAGTTCACCAGGAAACAGCTTTCCTTTTTCAAAACTTGTCATAAATTGGGTGATGGTGGACAGGCTGCGCTCCACCACCAGTAGGTATCCGTCACTTATCGGATACTGAATAGTTATTACTGAACGGTTGGTTACAATCGATTGGTAGTGGTGCAGTACCTGTCTGTCTGAACTTAACGCTGTGGAAACCATACTGCTGAAATCAAGTCCTTTGAAGCTGTTGAATGGCTTTGAAATAGAAACGACTTTTCCCAGAGGGTCAAGGACGTAAAAGATATCACCATGGAGTGCAAACAGGTGAGATGTTTCCAGGTGGCTGAGTAAGTCCTGTCTCAGAGGGTTGTCCTGCAGTGCCGCTTGTACCACAATATCGGTTTGAAACAGGACTTTACCGATAAGTGCTTTGGCGACATTGATCCGAGCCTGGATTGCAGAGGCATATTCAGTTTTTGTCTCCCGGTATTCACTGATTCCGGTGAGGAGAAAAACGATGGAAAATAGACCAGTGGCGACGAAAAAGAGAATCTGGTTGATTTTTGTATGTAAAGTCCTGGGGGACACTTATAGTTCACCGTTGTTGTAAAACTTTTTTTCCTTCACAATAACTTCATATACGGGTCGGACGACATCACCGAATTGATCAAATGCAACCTCCCCCATGAGGGTATTGTACTCTCCAGCCAGAAGTGCCGCCTTCAGTTCACTGCCGGAATAGGTGTTACTGCGCTGTAAGGCATCGGCCAGGATCATAACTATCTCATATGCCCTTGTGGATCTGGCAGTTGCTTTTTTATGGAAATTCTTTTTAAGCTCTTCTGCAAAAGCAAGATACTCAGGCCGGGTATTATCCGGAGCTATATAGGTGATGATGCTTAACCCTTCTGCACTCTTACCGGCGAGGCGTATCAGGCCGGGAGTCTGGGTCCAGAGAGTGGCTATGCGGTGGCCAGTGTAGCCGGTAGCTGCAAGCTTCTGCAAGGCTACACTGGTCATACTTGCTTCGGTCAGAAAGATTACGGCATCTGGCTCCTGTTGTACTATTGCTGCGATTATCTGATCCCAGTCCGAGGTCTTTCTGGAATCAAATTCCACCTCTGTGGCGGGCCCACTGAAATTCTTTCTGACGTAGCTTGTGTAATCTTGAACAAATGCGGCGTTAGCCATATCTTTGAGAAAGACCACAGAGTGGATCTTTTTTTGACGAAGGAGGATGTTCATTTTTCTGGCAAACAGCGAACAGTCAACTCCAGTCCGGAAAAACAGGTCGTCCTGACTGCTTAATTGGGTTGAAGCTGTATAGGCGGTGATAAGAATTGTGTTGTGGGAAGTGACAAAAGGATGGGATGTTATGGTGTTGGCGGAAGTACTGTGGCCTATAATAGCAACTACCCCATTATCTATGAGTGATTTGTCAGCCTTTCTGATACCTTCATCTGTATTCTGGTCGTCTCGAATGAGCAGTTGAAGCGGGCGGCCATTAATTCCTCCGGAGCTGTTTATATTTTCTACCGCCAGAAGAGCACCGTCACGGATATGTTCACCCGCTTCCCCACCGCGACCACTGAGGTTAATTGCCAGACCGATTTTAACAGGGCTTTTTTGCTGATCACATGAAGCAGACAGCATGAGGAAAACGATGGTGGAAAGCACAACAAACAAAAATTGTAGTTGACGCTTCATATTTTAGTAACTCCTGCCAGTATGAGCTGGATTAGAGGGGGCTGGTCCTGATGGGAATGTCTTTCTACCTGTGTTTCATAGAACTGACGAAATCATCGTACTTTAAGTATACTGATTGTTCTTTGTAAGTCAAATTTGACAATCTCGTAAAAAGGTCAATTGATAGATGGCTAAGTAAAAAATTTCAGCTGCGAGGCGCGTATTTTGATTTGATTTCGGCGTACTAGGGTACGTCATAATTGAACGAAAAATGCAGCAACGAAGCAGGTTAAGAATTTTTACGACGCTATCAAATTCAATTGGGGCTAGACCTCTCAGGAAGGTTCTCTTGATTTGATACGCCTTCGTGGTTGTTTTCCTGGCAATACATTGATTTCCACTGGTGCCTGTTGCCAAAAAGAGTATGGCCTTATATAGTGTTTTATCTGAAAGCTTGAGCCTAGCAAGTCCAGGGGGCAGCAGGAGGAACCGTATGTGTTTATCGCTGGCAAAGAAATAAAACAGATCTGTCCATAATGTTGGAAAGTTCAGGAGCAGTGATTGTGTCAGTGACGTCCATCAATGAATAGAACCCGCTTTTTTAAAGGAGAAGAATATGAAGAAGGTGTTGCTGTTGATTCAATTTCTCAGTCTGGTAAGTGTTTCGAGCCTTATGGCTGCAGACGGGTATACCGTTTCGGTGAATCAGTTTGTTGAGCATCCGGCACTTGATGCTGTTTTTAAAGGAATAGAGGATTACTCAAAGGAAAACAGTGTTAACGTCATATTTAAGGTACACAATGCTCAGGCCAACATGGGTACGGCAACTCAGATCGCTCAGCAGATGATTGGTGAAGAGGCGGATTTGCTGATAGCCATTGCCACTCCTTCTGCACAGGCCTGCGCTCAGGCGCTGAGTAAGGCACCTGACTCCCTGAAACGTCCTCTGCTGTTCACGGCAGTAACGGATCCCGTTGCCGCAGGACTTGTTAAAGACCTCAATCATCCTGGCGGGATGATCACCGGAGTCTCGGATCTTCTTCCAGTGAAAGAACATCTGGAAATGGTCGCCACCTTTATTCCCGGTCTGAAACGTCTTGGTGTGTTGTATAACAGCGGTGAGGCCAACTCCAAGGCAACAGTTGCCAGCATTAAAGAGTTGAGTCGGAAACTCGGTTTTGATGTGGTTGAGGGCACTGCTTCAAAAACTGCTGAGGTCTACCAGGCGGCTAAGAGTCTTGTCGGTCGTGTAGATGCTATTTTTATTCCCACTGATAATACAATAATTTCAGCCCTTGAATCTGTGATCAAAGTGGGTACCCAGAATAAACTGCCGGTTTTTGCCGCAGATGTGGATTCTGTCACAAGGGGAGCTGTTGCTGCCATGGGGTTTGACTACTATAAACATGGCCTGCAGACAGGCGCTATGGTTGAGAGAATTCTTTCCGGTGCCAGTCCCAAAGATATTCCTGTGGAGTTTCAGAAGAAACTTGAACTACATATTAATGTAAAATATTCCAAGATGATGGGCGTAACTCCACCCTCGGAACTTCTTGCCATGGCTACTAAAATCATAGAATAATCGATACGCAACTATAGCTGGAAACAGCCTGTTTTTGCGGCTCTCTCCATGAAGGGGTAGAGCCCACAGAAACATCACAGACTGCAGTAAGCGAAAGAAGGGGCAGGAAAGAATATGACATTGTATGCGGCCTTAGGTGCCATTGAGCAGGGGCTGGTTTATGGAATTATGGTGATTGGGGTATACCTCACCTTCCGTATTCTTGACTTTCCTGATTTAACTGTTGACGGCAGTCTCCCTCTTGGCGCTGCTATTTCGGCAGTGGCCATTACTGCAGGTTATAATCCCTATCTCTCTCTGGTATTTGCGGCCATGGGAGGATTTCTGGCGGGTGTTGTGACCGCTGTATTAAATACCAAATTTAAGATTCTCCATCTCCTGGCTTCCATCCTGACAATGATTGCGCTCTACTCGATCAATATCAGGATTATGTCCGGTCCCAATATTGCCCTGCTTAGTGCGGATACTGTTTTTGATGCTGTGATTGCACTCGGGGTTCCACCGCATTATTCCGGGGTGCTGGTTTTCGGGATGCTTGCTGCCGCCACGGTTGTTCTCATTGTCTGGTTTCTTGGAACAGAGCTAGGTCAAGCCATGCTTGCCACGGGTGATAATCCGCAGATGGTAACCAGCCTTGGAGTAAATACCCATGCAATCATTATTCTCGGTGTCGGGCTTTCCAATGGGCTTGTGGCGATAAGCGGAGCACTGGTGGCCCAGAATCAGGGTGCGGCTGACGTCGGCATGGGAATCGGTACCATTGTTGCCGGCCTGGCGTCTGTTATCATTGGTGAAACTGTATTTGGCAGCAGCAGTATTGCCAGGGCATTTGTCGCTGCCCTTCTCGGATCCATCCTGTATCGCCTGGCCATTGCCCTGGCGTTGGGACTGGAGATTGGTGGTTTTACCTTTAATCCCAGTGATTTGAATCTTGTTACTGCCATTTTGGTTATCAGCGCCCTCATTGCCCCAAATCTCAAAAACAGGTTAATACAGCGGTGATTACACTTGATGCATGTCAGAAATACTTTCATAAGGGAAGTGTCAATGAGGTCTTTGCCCTCAATAATATAAATCTCCAGATTAAAGAGGGGGATTTTATCACGGTTATCGGCTCCAACGGTGCCGGCAAGTCTACTCTTCTAAACTGCATTGCCGGCTGTTTTTTTCCGGATACCGGTAAAATCACAGTGAACAAAAAGGATGTGACCCGGTGGCCGGAGTATAAGCGGGCCAGATACATTTCCAGGGTTTTTCAGGATCCTCTGCTTGGGACTTGTCCGTCGGCCACCATAGAGCAGAATCTAGCTCTTGCCAACAGAAGAGGATTGAGGAGGGGGCTTGGTCGTGGGGTTAAGGCAAAGGATGGTGAACTTTTCAGAAGCAGATTGGCCCACCTTGGTCTGGGGCTGGAAGAGAGATTGCTTGATAAGGTGGGGCTGTTATCAGGCGGGCAGCGTCAGGCTTTGACCATGCTCATGGCCACCATGATCCGTCCGGAAGTACTTCTGCTTGATGAACATATTGCAGCCTTGGATCCCAAAACAGCGGGCAAGATTCTTACCTTGACACGGGATATTGTAAAAGAACAGGGTCTCACCAGTATGATGATCACCCACAACATGAAGCATGCTATCAGCTTTGGCAACCGCCTCATAATGCTTCACCAGGGGCGAATTATTTATGATGTTCGTGGTGAGGAAAAGAATACCCTCACCGTCGAAGATCTGGTACGTCGTTTCTATGAGTCTCAGGGAGAAGAGCTTGCCATGGATTCCATGTTGCTCTCTTAAGCCTGAATCCGTGAAACGTAAAATTATCAAGATCGTCAAAAGCTGACATAACCGATGGCCAGGCAGTATGAGTAGACTTGGAAAACCTTCAGATGAGCCGTTGCGGAGTACTCTTCAGGTTGCTGTTCCCCGGATACCATTTAGCGAGAAACAACGTTCCTGTAACTCCCCAGACCATTGCAAAAAAGAGTGTCCAGAGAGGGGTGGCAACGCCAAACCCCATCCCGAAAAATCCCATTTTCATCTGAACCGGAAAGACAAAGAGTACACTCGACAGCCACGGCAGTACGGAGAGTATTGCGCCCTTGGTAACAGGTTTTTTCTGGCAGATCGGGATGAGAAAGATGATGCCCCAGAGTGCACTTGCTGCAATGCGTCGCATCCACCATTCGGGACCACCTCCAGGGATCATTGTAAAACCGAGTGCAGGAGTGATTCCAAGTTTTGCCAGTGACCAGACCACGAGGCTGTTTGTAAAACCGCCAAGTCCACCTGCCAGGAAAATGTAAAAGAGTTTTTGTGTAGTTTTCAAAATATGCTTCGGTAAGTTGGTGGAATCAGTTGAGGATACTTCTGCACAATCGGCAGAATCCACCGGGAACAGTTCCCGAGGACCAATAGGATTTTCCCTGTTTATAGTCCACAAACCAGAACCCGGTAGGTTCCCGTTTTGCAGCAACAAAGACAAAAGGCTGCTCTTTTGAAAAACAGAGGTGCAGGTGGAGACCTTTCAGGCTCAGACTCGGTTCCATGAGCGACATCGCTTCTTCAAGAGTGGGTATACGCCAGTCATTATGTCCGCCAAACCCCTTCTGATTCAGGTCTTTAATGTCTCTGGTCATCTTCCTGATTGAACAGAGATCGAGTCCTGCTCTCTGCCACATCAGGCCCGTTTTTTCATCAATGATAATGCGGGGATCCTCACTTTCTAGCAGAGAATTTTCAAAGTACCCTTTCGGGTTGATTGCTGTGTCAGGGAAGTTCCAGAGTAGGATTGACTCGTTAAGTTCGGCCTCCTCCAGAGTGCGCTGCTCCGATGGCAGGGTGACCCGTTCTCCTTTGTAAGGAGCCGCCCCGGTACTGGGAAGCGCTTCCCCAAAATCTTCACTGTCTGATTCCTCAAGGACTGTTGGGATGAGGAAGACACTATTGTTTTTCTCAATCACTTCATGGATAAGCCAGGTTTTTAAGGCGTGGTTAACAGGGAAATTATCTTTTGAGGAGAGAGTGCTTCCATGGTCGATGATGCATGCTGTCATCATATCAAGTGGTGCCAGGATTTCAGCAAGAATGTTTACAAATCGGGTGCCTCGCTCCATGAGATAAAGGCGTGGAACCTCTCCGTAGTTGTCGATGAAAAAATAGCAGATCCGTTCTCCCGTGTTGGAGAGATCATCGCGAAGCCCCTTTGCCGAGAATGTACAAAAAGCAAGATCTGGTGTCATCTCCCAGTCAATGATTGGGGCTGTGGTACTACTCAGTGCGAGTTGAGAAAACATTGAAATTGCCTCAGGGCAGTTTTACTGCACAGGCAGCTTGAAAGGGGATTTTCTGTTCTCTTATCGGGTCAAACATGCCGTATTTCGGTGTGGCCTGAAATCTCTGAATTTGTGGTGCAGATATCGCGCAGCGACAGCTTGTTTGTGTGATTGTTTCCGGTGAGGCGGGCAAAGTCCTGCAGTTCACGGGTGCAAACTTCTAGAAAATTGTGGAGCATGCTTGCGGCTTTGTCAATATCCAGCATCTTGCGTAGTTCCGGATCCTGGGTGGCGATCCCCATGGGACATTTACCGGTATTGCAGATACGGTATTGCTGACAGCCGATGGCCATCATTGCACTGGTGCTGATTGCCACGGCATCAGCGCCAAGGGCGAGGGCTTTGGCAAAATCTGAAGAAACCCGGAGTCCACCGGTACAGATGAGGGAGACATGGAAAGCTTTTTTCTCGTTTAAAAACTTTCTGGCACGATAAATGGCAAATGGCGTGGGGATGCCAACCGAGTCTTTGACATATTTAGGGGATGCCCCGGTGCCTCCACAACGTCCGTCGAGGGTGATAAAATCGGGATCGGCATAAAGAGCGATTTCAAGATCTGCCTCGATATGGCCTGCAGCAAATTTGATTCCAATGGGCCGGCCACAAGAGACCTCACGTAGCCATGTTACCTTCTCCCTGAGCTGCTCACGGGTTAAAATATCCTCGTAATGGGCGGGGCTGGTGATGTCGTTACCCTCGCTGAAACCACGGATTTCTGCAATTTCGCTTGTTACTTTGTTGCCGGGAAGATGGCCACCCATCCCAGGTTTTGCGGACTGGCCAAACTTTATCTCAATGGCATCGGCGTTGCGGAGATTTTGTTCGGTGACACTGTAGCGATTGGGGACGTACTCAAATATATATTTGTGGGCACTGCTCCGCGATTCAGGGAGAATGCCACCTTCTCCGGAGCCGATGGCGGTTTCCATCAGTTTGCTGCCACGCGCTAGGGCAATTTTTGCCTCCCTTGAAAGGGCTCCAAATGATATGTGGCTGATATATACAGGTGTTGCGATGAGTAATGGCTCTCTGGCATTGCGTCCGATTGTGGTTATGGTTTCCACGGGTTCATCATGATTCAGAGGGATTTTTGCCAGTTGAGCGCCCTGAATTAGAATGTCATCCCAGGAAATAACCGGTTTTCTGGTCTGCATGGGCTCGATGATTGACTTGCCGCTGGTGGCCATGGCGTGGATATTCGCCATATACGACTCGTGGGAATCTTCGGCTTTGTCGGGCTCAAAAAGAATAACCCGTTCTTTGGTGGATTCCTCTCTATCTGCAGAGATGTCAGGACTGGAATCTGCTCTGCGCCAGAAGGGCTTACCAGCTTCACAGACCGGGCAATGCCAGTCGGGAGGCAGGTCGTTCCAGCGTACAGTTTGCCTTTCTTCGTCGTATTCGGTGTCACAGACAGAACAGATGTATTTTGACATTGTTGGTTCCTGGTAACAACTGTGGCGGTGCCGCCAACGAGGTAAACACCGCCAAGGGGGGCTAGATATCCATATTGGCCGGTTCGTAATACTCTTTCGGATGCTTGCAGGCGGGGCACTTTGGTGGTGGCTCGGTTCCCTCATGGGTAAATCCACATATGGAGCATTTCCAGCGAATGGGTTTTTCCCGCTTAAAAACGGTACCATCTTTCAGCATATCCAAGCAGCGCTGGTAGCGGTCACGATGGTGTGCTTCCACCTTGGCAATCTGCTTAAACAGTATGGCTGCCTCCATGTTGCCCTCTTCTTCTGCATCTTTTGCAAAGGTGGGGTACATCTCTGTGGTTTCATAGTTTTCGCCATTGATTGCCTCCTGAAGGTTGGCTGCGGTGTCACTAATTCCATTCAGAAGATTAAAATGATCCTTTGCGTGGCGTTCCTCATTGGCGGCAGACTCTTCAAAAATCTTTGCAATATAGTGATATCCTTCCTTTCTGGCAACTTTTGCGAAAAAGGTATACATATTTCTGGCCTGTGATTCTCCGGCAAATGCTGCCTTCAGGTTTTCGGTTGTTTTGCTCATGGCTCCTCCAAGTTCGCCAAAATTTAATAATACAAATACCAAGTGAAACAGCGTTCTGATTTTCTGTTTATGAATGTATCATTTTGATAATTATTTTCAATAAGATTTTCTGTGCATAAGAAGAATGGAATATTTCAGCAGGTCAGTGTTCTGTATATTTCCGGCATCCGCAGGGGAAGCTTTCTGACATCATCGATGAAAATATAGTTCGCCGGCCCATGCATATGCTTCATATATTCTTTTGCATGATGATCTATGGTGATACAGAAGGGGTGAATGTCAGCTATCCTGGCTTCAAGGAGAGCGTGCCTGGTGTCTTCAATGGCGTATTCTCCCTTATAGGCATCATAATCTTCGGGTTTTCCGTCGCTCAGGGTGATGAGAAGACGAACTTTTGCATCAATATCTTTCAAGATCTCTATGGAATGACGAATGGCGGGTCCCATTCTAGTATATTCACCAGGGGCAATGGAACCTATCCTCTGTCTCACTGCTGCACCAAATGGTTCGGTGAGGTGTTTGATATGGAAGAACTCACATCGTGAACGGCGCATTCCGGAAAACCCATAGATGCCGTACCTGTCTCCCAGTACCTCCATGGCCTCTGCCATGAGTACCAGGGATTCTTTTAAGGCGTTATTGACCCAACCGGCAGTGGAGTTTGACATATCCACCAGAAAGAGAACTGCGATATCTCGAGAGTCGCGTTTGAGACGGATAAAAAGCCGATCCGACGGGGGAATTCCGGCATGGGAGTCTGAGAGGGATTCAACAAGGGAATCAAAATCGATGTCATCACCTTCTCGTTGCCGTCGTACGAAACGCTCTTGGCTGCGCAGCATTTCAAACTGATGTCGTAACCGGAGACTTAAGCCATGATATTTCTCCAAGGTGTTTTTGATAAATGACGAATGGACAGGAGAGAGTTCTTTACAATGGAGACTGCACCAGTTTTTGCGAAAACCCTGTCTTCGATAATCCCACTCATCGTAAACAATGACGTCTCTATTGACAGTAAAAGATTCTTCAGGAGGTTCTGGAGATGCCGTCTCCAGCATCTTCTGCCCCGCCTTTCCTACTGCTGCTGAAAGAAAACGTGCTGGTGTTTGCCCAAATTCATCAAAAAATTTTTTACTGAAATCTGCAAGTTCTTGGGGAAGAGTAATCTCTTGATTATTTATGGTGACCAATAGGGGGGCAGCTTTCTCCTGATCTGCGGTGCGCACAAGTTCACTATCCATGATCATGGTGACATCGGATTCTGCAGTGCCTTCAGCCATATTTTTTTTCTCATCCTTTTTGTAAATTTCGAGAAGTTTTTCACGCGAAAGTGAGAGTAGGTGGCTGGTCATCAGGTCGATGAGCTGTTCTCCCAACTTTTGCTTCGCCGCTGTTCTGGCGGCAGCCACAGCGTTCAATCTGAAGTGTCCTTGAAAAGAGAATCGCTCAAACGGCAGGTAGTTAGTGTGGTGTGGTTCAAGGATTTTGTGGAGCCTGGCAGTGAGAGCTACTGAGTTATTGGCTGTTGCTTTCCCATAAATATAAGGTTCCGCCTCTTTTTCTGTGAGAAGATGTGAAAGGGTGGTAAGGATATCTTTTTTGTCTGCGATTACAGCATGCTGAATTCCGGCCAGGGGATGGTTGCTGTTTGCCTGCTTGAGACAGGGGAAAATCTGTTTTGCCGAGGCTCGCAGCAGTCCTGGAAATTCTTGTTCAAGAAAGATCCGTACTCTGAGGGACTCGAGAACGTGGTAAATATCCCTAGCGAGGGCGGGATTATCAAAGCCATTGAGATAGTGTCGTAATTGCAGGAATTCGCTTGGCACCTGATTCTCGGAGAGCTGTGGCTCGACGGTGAAAATCCCGCAGTGTATGAAGCCCCATTGAAAGGTAAGGATAAGTTTATAGTAGAGAAAGTTGTCACTGCTTTCTGAGAAAAAAGAGAGTTTTTCAGGAAGATAGATACTGGTAGTGTCAGTGTAGATTTGCCTGGAATAACAGATTTGCAGGTCTTTCCGGGCTATGCCACGTATGTAAGGGAGGAGCTTTTTCTCGATGGAATCAAAACTGAGTCCTCCACTTCCCCCCAGCTGTGCAAGGTAGTTTGGGATGTCATCAGTCATGAAACGCTGGGCCGATCGGAGACCATTCGTTTCATAGTGGTCAAGAGTTATGCTTATCCAGCGGGGAATCTGCTCAAGGCTGAGCTGTTTCAAGGTTTCCGGGAGCAGACGGAGAAAGTCAAAACAGAGGGAATTAGAAACGGGCCAGATCATCGGGATGTGGCTTAGTGCTGCCTCGCAGATATGATCACTTTCATCGATAAAAGGTTCGAGTACCTCCTCAACATCCCACTCATTAGGGATATCCGGGGCAACTAATGCATAAAAACGTTCCGTGAGTTTTGCAAGTTTCATACTGATATCCCATGGGGCTGTCAGAATATGGAGCTGACCATTTCCTGCAGGGCAGCCAGCATTTCAGGATCGTCACTCAAGGGCTCCAATAGTGCAGCCCGACATGCTGCATGGATATCAATTCCATCCTGAACCAGTTGGCCTGTCTGAATGAGGAGTCTGGTGGATGCACCTTCTGCAAGCCCTGAATCCTTCAGGCTCCTGGTCATTCCGGCAAGTTTAACCAGTGAGTACGCAAGTTCCGTGTCAACTCCACCTTCTCGTATTACAATCTCAGTTTCACGTTCAGGTTCTGGATAGTCAAAGGAAATGGCCACAAAACGTTGTCTGGTTGATGGTTTCAAATCTTTTAAGACACTCTGGTAACCGGGATTGTAGGAGACGCTGATCATAAATTCCTGTGGAGCACTGAGGAGTTCTCCGAGCTTTTCCACGGGGAGTTCACGGCGATCATCTGCAAGAGGGTGAATAACCACAGTGGTGTCTTTTCTAGCTTCAACGATCTCGTCGAGATAACAGATTGCTCCTGCCCGAACTGCCAGAGTAAGAGGACCATCAGTCCAGACAGCTTCACCGGAACGAATGAGGTAGCGACCGACCAGGTCGCTGGTAGAAAGATCATCATGGCATGAGACGGTGATAAGCGGGCGTTGAAGTTTCCAGGCCAGGTATTGCATAAACCTGGTTTTACCACATCCCGTTGGTCCCTTGAGAAGCAGGGGCAGTTTGTTTTTATATGCGGAAAGAGCTATTTCCATCTCATTTCCTGAGGCGAGATAGTATGGCTCCTTTGTGATGAGGTGTTCTTCCAGGCGCTGTTTTATGGTTCCCATGGTACTCCTTATTACTGGTTGTAATTTTGTCGACAGGAAAACTCTTTATAAAATGTTCATAGGTAGTGCAGTAGTCAAGAATTATTATTATAAGGTGTGGGAATTTAGTGGCGCTGGAGATGGTAGAGTCAGGAAGATTTTGTTTTTTCAATGAGAAAAACGCCATAGGTGGCTCGGAGGTTAGAGAAAAAAGTGACTATTTTCCCACTTCTATCATGGTCGTGGGTGTTGATGGCACACTCCTTGACAATCTTGTAACCGACATCTTTTGAGAATCTTCTGAAATCTTCCAGGGTAATGATACGGATGTTTGGGGTGTCGTACCAGGAGTAGGGGAGTTGACGACTCTTTGGTGCCTGCCCTTTGAAGAGCAGTTGCAGTCTGATGGAGAGATGACTGAAGTTTGGAAAGCTGACAATCACCTGTTTTCCTATCCGGGCCAGGGATTTCAAGAGCTTGTCTGGCTGATACACCTGTTGCAGGGTCTGGCTGAGGATGACCACATCGAAATATTCATTCGGGTAGTCCATAACCTCATCCTTAAGGTCACCCTGCAGGACACTTAATCCACGTTCTATGCAGGATGCAGCCTTTTCCTTATCCTGCTCGATACCAGTGCCATGAATGTTCTTGTGTTCCTTGAGCCAGGCAAGGAGGTCTCCTTTGCCGCAGCCAAGGTCAAGGATATGGGCACCCGGTTTGATCCAGGAGGCAATGACAGCGAGATCAAATCGTAGTTGTCTGGGGGGCGTCGATGCCATTTAAAAATCCTCGTATGAGCTTGGTGAGTCTGGCGTCTGGAATGAGAAATGCATCATGGCCGCAATCAGCCTCTATTTCACAGAAGCTGACATCCTGTCCTGTGCGCTTTAAGGCTTGGACCAGTTCCTTTGCCTGGTAGGTAGGGTAGAGCCAGTCGCTGGTGTATGAGATAACTAAAAATTTGGAGTGGCTTCCGGTAAGGTCCTGGAGGCTTTCTCGGGTGTTGACTGTGTCTGCAAGATCAAAGTAGTCAGCGGCTTTAGTTATATAGAGTACGGAGTTTGCGTCAAAGCGTTTTGCAAATTTTGTGCCTTGATAATGAAGATAACTCTCCACCTGGAAATCCGCATCAAAGTTAAAGGAAAAATCTTCTTTGTCCTGCAGGTTTCGTCCAAATTTGCGGCGCATGGCGTCGTCTGAAAGATAGGTGATGTGACCGATCATTCTGGCAACGGCGAGACCCAGGTCAGGATAGGAGCTGTGGTAATAATTGCCCTTGTTCCAGTTCGGATCAGCCATAATTGCCTGTCGTGCAACTTCGTTAAAGGCGATGGCCAGAGCTGAGTGACGCATGGTGGTTGCGATGGGAACGGCGGAGCGAACCATCTGAGGGTAGCGGACACACCATTCCAGGACCTGCATCCCTCCAACCGAACCTCCAATGACTGAATGAAGCTGCTGGATATTCAGGTGTTCCAGCACTTTTTTCTGGGAATTGACCATATCCCCGATGGTGACCATGGGAAAATCCAGTCCATAGGGTTTTCGGGTTTCGGGATTGATGGATGAAGGACCAGTTGATCCCATGCAGCTGCCAAGAATGTTACAACACACAATAAAATAGAGGTTTGTGTCAATTCCTTTACCGGGACCAACCATACAGTCCCACCAACCGGGATGCTGCCTTTCAGACTCACCCTCATATACACCAGCCACATGGGAATCCCCGGAGAACGCGTGACAGATAAGAATCACATTGTCCCGGGCCTCATTGAGGGTGCCACTGGTCTCGTAGGCGATGGTCACCGGACTGAGTGACAGGCCGCTGTCCAGAAGCTGCTCGGTCTCTGGTGAGGTGATGGTAAGATACTCTTTGCGAACTGTTAACAACTTTCTCCTCCGGGTCAACTGGCTGTAAGGGCCTGATCAAGATCAGCCAGAATATCATCAATATGCTCAATGCCGATTGAAAGTCTGATCATTGAAGGGCTAATCCCTGATTCTTCGAGCTGCTCCTGTGAAAGTTGGGAATGGGTTGTGGAAGCGGGATGGATAGCAAGTGATTTGGCATCCCCCACATTTGCCAGGTGAGAAAAGAGCTGCAGGGATTCGATGAAGTCCTTTCCTGCATTGAGTCCGCCTTTGACACCGAATACAACCATACCACCAAAGCCGTTTTTCAGGTAGCTGCTGGCCGTGGCGTAGTTCTTACTGTCTTTGCGGCCGGGGTAATTGACCCAATCGACCCTGTTGTGATTGGTGAGAAAATTTGCAACAGCCTGTCCGTTTTGAGAGTGACGCTCCATTCTCAAACTCAGGGTTTCCATTCCCTGAAGAATTGACCAGCAGTTGTCTGGTGAGATACAGGCACCAAGGTTTCGGAGTGGAACCAGGCGCATTCGCAGGGCAAAGGCAACAGGGTTCAGGTCACCCAGGTCATGGGCATAGCGGAGTCCGTGGTAGGATGTGTCAGGCTCGTTATAGAGAGTGAATTTAGGGTCAGTCCAGTCAAATTTTCCGGCATCTGTAACGATCCCGCCAATAACAGTGCCATGTCCGCCTATCCATTTTGTGAGAGAATGGATCACAATATCTGCGCCATGATCAATGGGCCGCATCATGCACGGTGGCGTGAAGGTTGCGTCTACTATAAGTGGCAGCTTGTGTTCCCTTGCAATTTTGGCAACTGCGTTAATGTCAGTCATTGTGAGGCTGGGATTGCCAATGGTTTCACAGTAGAGCGCCCTGGTGTTCTCATTGATGGCCTTCTTGAAATTCTCCGGGTTCACAGGGTCAACGAGTTTAACATTGATACCAAGTTGAGGCAGAATAGAATCAAATTGAGAGTAAGTTCCGCCATAGAGATTGTTGGCGGCCACAATCTCATTCCCAGCTTCACAGATATTAATTATGGTATAGAATATTGCAGAGGTGCCGGAGGCAAGTGCGAGTGAGGCGGCTCCTCCCTCAAGATGAGCCATACGTTCTTCGAGGACTGCCTGGGTGGGATTCCCGATCCGTGTGTAGATATTTCCGAGTTCTTTCAGGGCAAAGAGATTGGCCGCGTGTTCTGTACCTTTAAAGAGGTACGAAGCGGTACGATATATGGGAGTTGCACAGGATAGGGTGTCCGAATCCACTTTTCGGCCGCCATGGAGTGCTGTTGTTTCAAATTTCATATTTCTCCTCTTGTCAGGAATTAAGCTGGAATGTTTTGGCATGAGGACCGGAATGGAGCAGGGCCGTCATTTCACAAAAAGAAGTGTATCATCATTGTAAAAAATCACATCCAAATTTTAAGCCTAGAAGTGTAATATTCATGGCACTGTACCACCATGTGGTTGCATTTTGCCATTGAAATTTTCTTTTTTTTGTGAGTCCAGAAAAAGCTGTTTTGGGAATTGGTCGATTTTTCTTTGAGTTAAAGTTTTTTTTGAACTGAGAAATGGTATTTCCCACTATATGTTGTAGATAGTTCTTGCAAGGAGCCATATGTGTGGTGTATGTTCCCTCTCGCAAGTGGACTGCTAAAATCTTTGAAAAACACTTTTCTTATGGCCAGTTCTGTGAGTGCCTATTAATTATCAGCCTTTCAGCTATTCGTTTTTACTATTTTCAGCCAAAATGAGGAAACTATGACTCCCGACTTAACCAAACAGGTATTGACCCCGACTGCAGAAACCGTACTGAGCAGGCGCTATTATCTGAAAGATAGTAACGGTGATGCCGTTGAGACTTGGGAAACGCTCTGCAAGCGGGTGAGCAATGCGGTGGCTGAAGTAGATAAAGACAGTGAAGGTTTTGAGGCTCTTCGTGAGTCCTATTTCAGAATGATATATCATCTGGATTTCCTGCCTAATTCTCCTTGTTTGATGAATGCAGGAACAGACATTGGCCAGCTTTCAGCATGTTTTGTCCTTCCAATCGAAGATTCCATGGATGGTATTTTCACCGCCATTCGCAACGGTGCCCTTGTCCATAAAACAGGTGGCGGAACGGGGTATTCTTTTTCCAGGCTTCGTTCCAGAAATGCCTCTGTCAAATCGACCCAGGGCGTTGCTTCTGGTCCGCTGTCGTTTGCTGCAGTCTTTGATGCAGCGACTGAAACCATTAAACAGGGTGGTAAGCGGCGTGGGGCCAACATGGGTGTGCTTCGCATTGATCATCCGGATATCATGGATTTTATCAGCGCTAAGGAAAATCAGGATAAATTTAATAACTTCAATTTCAGTGTGGCTATAACCGATGCCTTTATGCAGGCAGTGGAAGAGGATGCCGAGTACAGTCTCATCGAGCCTTCGTCGGGACTGGATGTTGGAAGCCTCAGTGCCCGTGCTGTTTTTGAGAAGATCATTGACCTGGCATGGCATAATGGTGAGCCTGGTGTCCTTTTCATTGATGCTGCTAATAGAGATAACATGACTCCCCAGTTTGGTGACTTTGAGGCGACCAATCCCTGTGGGGAGCAATGGCTTCTTCCCTATGAGAGCTGTAATCTCGGGTCGTTGAATCTCAGTAATTTTGTAAAAGACGGAAAAGTAGATTATCCCCGTATGGAAAATGTTGTCCGTGTCGCAACATCCTTTCTTGATAACGTTATCGACTGTAACCGTTTTCCTATTCCCGAGATCGAGGAGATGACCCTCAAGACCAGGAAGATAGGTATGGGTATCATGGGACTTCATGACCTGTTGATCCAGCTGGAACTCCCTTATGGCAGCGAAGAAGGGCGTTCCCAGGCAGCGGAAATAATGGCATTTATCAGAGAAAAAGCTGAGGAATGTTCCATCGAGATTGCTGAAAAAAAAGGTGCGTTCCCAGCCTATGACCCCGAAGTAAATGAGTATCCTGCGCGACGCAATGCAGCTCTTACCTCCATTCAGCCCACTGGTACTGTCTCCATGATTGCCGATTGCGCCTCAGGATGCGAACCTTATTTTTCCATTGTGATGGTCAAGAATGTGATGGATGGAGATCGGTTGATTCTTGTTAATAAACACTTTGAGCAGGTTGCCAGAAGAGAGAGATTTTACTCTGACGAGCTGATGGCAAAGGTAGCGGATTCCGGAACGGTGATCGGTCATGACGAAATTCCAGTGAAGTGGCAGGAGGTGTTTCGGACAGCGCAGGATGTCTCCCCGGAAGGCCATATCCAGATGCAGGGAATATTGCAGAATAACGGGGTGGATTCTTCCATTTCCAAGACCATTAATTTACCTAACAGTGCAAGCCGTGAGGAGGTTGAACTATCCTATATTATGGGATTCAAACTCGGCTGCAAGGGGCTGACTGTTTATCGTGACGGGTCCAGGGATTCTCAGGTACTGAACACCACAGATAATACAGGTTCAGATCAGGAGATGGCACTGGTGTCCAGTGCTGGTGTGAAAAAAACCCTGCCAGATACACTCAGTGCCAAACGGTATCGGGTAAAAGATCAGGATCAGAAGTCGGTGTATATCATTGTCTGTTTTGATGAGAATGAACAACCCATGGAGGTCTTTGCCAAATTCCCCTTTGATAACAGGGTGGATCTCAAAGACAAGTCAACCATGTGGACCACCACCTGTCGGCTGGTATCCTTGGCCCTCCGCTTTAATATCCCGGCCTCTGAAATTATTAAGCAGCTTGATCGTTCAAGCGGACATATGCTTGACCTTCCTGCTCAATTGAGTAAATTGTTCAAATCATTCATGGCTGGAACCCAGCATGGTTTTGCCTCCACCTGTCCCGAATGTGCCGGTGCTCTGGTCTTTGAGGAAGGGTGTGAAACGTGCCATGAATGTGGTTACAGTAAATGCTCGTAATGAGCATGCACTGAACGTATATGCATTTTCGAGAACCGATAAGAAAAGAGAGTATGATATATGGGAAAGATAGGAAGAAATGAGCAATGTCCTTGCGGTAGTGGAAAAAAGTTTAAACACTGCTGTCTGCCAAAAAAGCAGGCAGGGATGGTTGCAAACAATCCCGAGGCTGCCTTCAAGGTCTCACTGATTGCTGAGATAGATGCCATTGTTCAAGTGGCTCAAGAGAAGAAGCAGAAGATCAGAGAGCTTGGAGTGTTCATCCTCTTGGCGACCGCTGAGGGTGATGCCTGGCTTCTAGAGATAACTGACTCTGATGCAGTGCAGCTGGCCAGGGATGGTGAAGCACTGGAGATTCCCATTGATGAAAAATCTGATACCATTGAGATAAACTGGAGTCACACCTTTGATCTCAGCAACAAGCGATTTGAGTTTACTGCCTACAGCGATAAAGAAAAGAGTGTTAAAGAGAGCTATCCGGCAAAAGAGATCAGCGCATCCATCAAGCGGATTAAAAAGAGATTTCCCAGTGAAGTTCTTGAACGGGTTCATGTTGACTCCTCGGAACACGAATCGTCTGACTGAGTGGCGGTGAAATATGTAGTAAAAACAGTCCCCGTGACCCTGGTCATGGGGACTATTTTTTTTCTTTCACATCAGAGTGGTGACAGCCTGAGCTTGCCGTCTTTTCCGGGTGCCGACAAGCTCGCCCACATGACAGCCTATGGGGTACTGGCTGCAACCGTTCTCTGGTTCTTTGGTGGCCGGGCACCGGAAAAACCCGGCAGATATACACTCCTGACAGTTTTCTGTTGTCTACTGTACGGCATGAGTGATGAGTACCATCAGTCGTTCATAGCGCTTCGTTCTGTGAGCGGATACGATCTGCTTGCAGATGTCGCCGGGGCTTTCTGTTTCGGCTTGGTCTGGTTGAAAAGCCCGGTTCTGCAACAGAGGATGGTCAGTTGTCAGACTAGGGTGCTTCAGTCTTTATCCCTTAACTGAGTGCTTTTCTTACCATCTGGGAGGCGATACCCATGTCAATCGTTTCGCCATACTCCTTTTTCAGGCGGCCCATGACCTGCCCTATGAGTTTGGGGTTTTTCTCAGGAAGTTCTGCCACAATTGCGGCGACGATCTCACTGGTCTCTTCAGGGCTTTTGGTTTCCGGAATGAATACTTCGAGTATGGCTACAGTGTTACCAACGTCTATTCCGGCTTCAATGGACTGGTGTGCCATCTTTAGCTCCCTTTTGGCTGCGGCCAGAATGTCTTTTTCCTCTGCTTGCCTGTTTCCATCTGCTTTGGCAATTTTCTGGGCGGCATCAAGAAGCATGGCAAGAACGGTGGATTTCTCCAGATTATCTTTCTTGGCCAGCATCATTTTTTTTCGTAGTTCTTTAATGTTCATTTTTTTTCTTTTATCCCTGTAAGAGCCTTGCCATGTCCTTGGCGAAATAGGTTAAAATAATATCTGCCCCTGCACGTTTAATGGAAAGAAGGGTCTCTGCCATAACCTTGTCGCCATCTATCCATCCCTTTTCTGCAGCTGCCTTGATCATGGCATACTCTCCACTTACGTGATAAGCGGCAATGGGGAGGTCAAATTCATCCTTGAGACGGCTTATGATGTCCAGGTAGGCAAGAGCGGGTTTTACCATGAGGATGTCCGCACCTTCATCAACGTCAAGGGTAGCCTCCCGCAGCGCTTCCCTGGTATTTGCAGGGTCCATCTGATAACTCCTGCGGTCACCAAACTGTGGTGCACAGTCGGCGGCATCCCGGAAAGGGCCATAAAATGCAGATGCGTACTTTACGGCATAGGACATGATCGGAATCATGTCAAAATTACTTTCATCCAGAGTTGCCCGTATTTCTGCAACACGACCATCCATCATATCAGAGGGAGCCACCATGTCAGCTCCAGCCTGGGCATGGGAAAGGGCTGTTTTAGCAAGTATTTCAAGGGTTGCATCGTTGTCAACAGTGTCTCCTATAAGGCACCCGCAATGACCATGGTCGGTGTACTCACAGAGGCAGACGTCGGTGATAACAGTAAGATTCGGAGCCTTGTTCTTGAGTTCACGGATACCGCGCTGGATAATCCCATCTTTTGCATGGGCACCACTACCCATGGCATCTTTTTTCTCAGGAAGCCCGAAGAGGATCATTGAATTTACACCAAGTTCCAGACATTCAGCAGCTTCTCTGGCAAGCTGATCAACGCTGAGTCTGAATACCCCGGGCATGGATGATATCTCCTCTCGTTTGTTTTTGCCTGGTGCGATAAATACCGGATACACAAACTGGGCAGGGGAAAGTTGCGTTTCACGGATCAATGCCCGCAGTGATTCATTTTTACGAAGACGACGGGGGCGGTATTCGGGGAAGACCATTGTGTTACTCCTGATTTGTGATTTCTAGGGATTTCAGTTTTTTGTGGAGATGGCTGCGTTCCATTCCAACCTGCTCGGCGGTCTGGGAGATGTTGCCTTTGTTTTCATTGAGTTTATGTTGAAGATATTCTTTTTCAAACTCCTTTTTTGCCTGTTTGAAGTTTGGGATGCTATAAGACCTCAGAGCCTGCGGACGACTGGCAGAAGCAGGTGGCGCCATGGTGGGGGTTAAGAAAAGAGCGATATCTTTATCACTTATAATGTCAGCAGTACACATGATGGCCATTCGCTCTACAAAGTTTCTCAGTTCTCGTACATTACCGGGCCACGAATGCTGCATCATAACTTCCAGGGCACTTTCTGAAAACGATTTTTTCCCAAGACCCCTGCTGGCCAATCCTTTCATAAGATCTTCAACAAGAAGCGGAATGTCAGATAGCCTTTCGTAAAGACTGGGCGTTGTTATGGGGACAACATTGAGTCGCCAGAAAAGATCTGCCCGAAAATTGCCCTGTTCGATTTCCTCTTCGAGATTCTTATTGGTGGCAGCAAGAACCCGCACATTAACAGAGATCGTTTTGTGACCACCCACTCGTTCAAATTTCTGTTCCTGCAGAATCCTGAGGATTTTAGCCTGGGTCTTCAAACTCATATCACCTATTTCATCTAGAAAGAGTATGCCGCCGTCGGCCTGATCAAATTTTCCACGTTTAGAAGTGTGAGCTCCTGTAAAAGAGCCTTTCTCATGGCCAAAAAGCTCAGATTCTATGAGTTCTTCAGGGATTGCTGCACAGTTTAGCTCGATCATGGGACGGTCTGCTGTGAGCGAATGACGGTGGATGGATTGTGCTACCAGCTCTTTTCCGGTACCATGGTCACCACGAATAAGAACCCAGGCATCGGTGGGGGCCACTCGTTCAATCTGTTCTCGCAGTTGCCTGATAACTTCGGATTCCCCTGTGAGTTGTACGGTTTTATCTGTTTTGTCGCGGAGAATCCTGTTGTCCTGCTCAAGCTGGGAGAAACGGAGACCATTACTGATTGCCAGGATGATCTTGTCGTAGGAGAGTGGTTTTTCCACAAAATCAAAGGCGCCATTGCGGGTGGCATTAACCGCAGTTTCTATGGTTCCATGTCCTGAAATCATAATGACAGGAAGGGAATGGATCGCCTTGATTTTTTCAAGAGCGGTGAGACCGTCCATGTTGTCACCAAGCCAGATATCAAGAAGAACCAAGTCAATATTGTTTTCCTCCAGGATGGTGATTCCTTCTTCAGCGGACGCAGCACAAACCGGAATAAAACCTTCATCCTCGAGAATGCCTGAGAGGCTCTCCCGTATAGAGGATTCATCGTCTATGATAAGGATTTGTTTTGCCATAAAGAGTTTATTTAAACCTGTGCGAATGTCAATTGTGAGTCTGATCTTGTTGTTTGGTGTTTCCTTCTAACGGTGATGCTACATCCAGTGGGAAAATTTACAAGCAGCTTTTGAGAGTCGCGTTTGATTTGGAGTACTTTTATGAGAAAAATATACTTTATCCACTCCCTGACAGTCAATACGTTTCCAGGTACTGTTATCACCAAGAGCCGAAATGCTGCTATGAAGACTGCTGTTACACGATATCGCGATGTAGAATTAAATTTTTCATTAGTGGACGGACTGTAACTTGCGAAGAATAATGGTATTCCGGTGAACTAATATATCCGTTCCTACGACTCAGGTAGATAGTCAGATTTGTTGAGCAGGGGAAGCTCAATGGAGAATATCGTACCGTGGGGCGGGTTGTCATGGACCCTGATATAGCCGTTGTGGTCGGAAATGATTGTGGAAACAATGGCGAGTCCCAGCCCGGTACCTGTCTTTTTAGTGGAAAAATAGGGTTCAAAGAGTCGCTGTTTCTCACCTTCGGTAATTCCGGGGCCCGAGTCACATACCTGAATAAAGATACTTTCTTCTCCATCACTGATGGACAAAATAATATCTATTGTGCCGCCGTCTGGTAAAACTGCTACAGCATTGTCGAAGAGATTGATGAAACAGCGTTTCATCTGTTCTGCGTCAAAGCTGAAGATGGGGATTTTGCCTTCAGATTTCACTGTAAAACGGATATTAGTGTGTGCCTGTTTATATAGGAACAGGGTCTCATCAAGCAGGCCGAGAATATTGGCTGGGGCCTGGTTGATTTTGGGCATCCTGGCAAACTGTGAAAACTCACTGACCAGAAGTTTGATCTCATCGACCTGTTTGATGATAGTGTTGGTACACTGATCAAAAATCGAATTATCTTTATCAAGAATTTCCGGATAACGCCTTCTGAGTCTCTGGGCAGAGAGCTGGATTGGAGTGAGGGGATTTTTTATTTCATGGGCAATGCGGCGTGCCACTTCGCGCCAGGCTGCCATACGCTGCATTTTTTCAAGTTCGGTCAGGTTTGCAAAGACCAGTACGAATCCAAGTGGCTTTCCTTCCTCATTCTCAAGACGGGTGAACGTGACAAAAAGAGAAAAGTTCTTTTTTAACACCGAGATTTTGAGATGCTGACGGACTGAAGGCTTACCAGTGATAGCCAGCTCGGTGATGAACTCTTCGATGATGGCAGTGTGTTTGGATGGGAGTACCTCCGAAAACTTACGACCAAGAAAAAAATCCTTGCCAATGTTCAGTAGTTTCTCGGCAAAGCGGTTAATGGTGGTTATCCGCCCCTCCTCGTCAAGGGAGATAACACCCGCCTCCACATTCTGGAGGATGATTTCAGTGTAACGCCTTCTGTCGTCGGATTCTCGGGAACTTTCCTGGAGAGCGTTGTGTGCTTCAGCGAGTTTTGCGTTACTGGCATTGAGGTTGGCGGTCATGGTGTTAAAAGAATCTACCAAGAGCCCCATCTCGTCGTTGGACTCTTTCTCCAGCACAAAGTTAAGGTCTCCGTCGGCGACACGTCTTGTGGCCATGGCAACTTTATCCAATGGACCGGTGATACTCCTGGCGATATAGAGGCCAAACCAGATGGCGGAGAAAATAATAAGCAGAGTAACAATAAGCAGGACAATGAGCAGCCAGAATTTAAACGGTTTTTTGAGGTATTTCAGCTGCCGGTAGTCCTCAATGCCTTTTGATATGAAGTTAAGCCGTTCCAACTGCTCTTTTTTAATCAAAAGGGTTGTAACCAGAAATATTTCATCCGAGGGATCCTTCTCAAATATAAGCAGATTTACTCGACGAACCAGATCTCCTGCCGATGATTCCTGAGTTACTTTTTCCGGTTGCTGATTTTTAACAACATTGTCCAGAACTCTTTGGGGGATCGGTGGGATCTTTTTACTGCTGAGTAGTGGGGACGACGTGGTGAACACCTTATTGCGCTGGTCGGTAATCAGTGAAAAGCTCAGGGCGTTTCTGGTGTCGTGGGATGCAAGAAGTGCAGTAAGCGTATTTTGGAGATCTGCGGATACTCGCGGACTGCGGTGCAGGTAGGTGATTTCTTTTTCAACAGTGCTCCCTAAAGATTCCACCTCGTTTTCTGTCTCATTAAAATACGATTTAGCAAGATCAAGGGAGTTTTGGAGAGAGATTTCTATGTTGGAGTTGAACCAGTAATCCATGCTGGTTGAAACAAACTGCAGGGAGACGAAAAAGAGGAGAATGGTTGGGATGAGTGACAGGGATATGAAAGAGATAACCAGCTTGCTTTTGAGTTTAGATCCTAGAATATTCTGTTTCGATTCAAAGAAGAGTTCAGCGAGGTTCCGAAGAACCAGAAAAAGCATGAGAAGAACGAGGATTACATTGAGGTTGATGATTCCGAAAATGAGAATGTCACTGGAAACGGGCAGGGTTATATCAGCATTCAAAAGAGAGATTTCCAGCCAGACAAAGAGCGGGATGAGACAGAGACAGATAAGGATGACCTGTCTGATCAGCCGTTTTTTGTCCTGTCTTTGTTCCTGTGTAAGTCTTGGCTTACTCAGCTCCTGAATAACAGGATGTTCTGTTGGCTCTGGGCTGCTGTTGTCCATGAAAAGGCTGTCTTTATACTCGTTAGTAGGTGAATTCAATGGTGAACCAGTCCGTTTCCAGATCCCACATGGAGATGAAGGGGATGAGGTAGTGGAGGTTCATGGGAAGCGTTTTCTTATATAGTTCCGCTTTCATTCGCAGTTCATAAGAAGCATCCGGTTGAAGTCTAATCAACTCTATAACCTTCAACCCATTGATGTCATTCATCATCTCCATCGCTTCCTCAAGGCTCTCGAAGGTGAATTTTCTGTTTTTCTGCTCTGTTCTCTCCAACTGATAGTTTTCCTTCAAGGTGTCATATTTGAGAGTGTGGGTGAACTCCATTGTGATGAGTTCTTCGTCCGGCCAGTTGTCTTTGATACGGTAAAGCTCTATTAAAAATGTGAACTGCATGGGGATGCCACTGTGCAGTGCCTGTATCAGATCTCTATTTTCATTATTTTTCAGAACAGCAAAGAGGAGCAGGTGACTGGTGGATGTGGTGATGGTGATATCGGTGAATTGAACATCTTGCCTGGTAGCGGCAAGGGCAGTGTTCCCCGTGAAGATAGGCACCATGGAAAAGAGCATTATGTAGAGTATCAAACGACGCATTTTTTGATCTATTCAATATGTACTGGGTAACTTGAATTAAAAGAGATAACGGAGCATGTTTTACTCTTTGTTCGTTTTATCTGTTCTATCGATATGATTAGCCCTAGAATACTCCGAATCTGATATTTTTGTAACCTAAATCCTGTTGATGATATTTTCTCTTGACAGGACCGTGGAGCAACACTATCGTGTGCATATGCTCGTTTGGCTTGTATCTAAAAGGCCTGTCGTTCATTGAGAATGACGGTAATATATGGATATTGTTGCTCCGGGAGGAAAGTATGAATCGTAATGAGGATCTGTACAGTGTGGAGAGTGAGAAGAGTGTTGCGCAGTTTGTGAGTGATTTCGGGGGAATTGTACAAAAGTATGATTTTGTAATAAATAACGTTGATACAATGGATATGAAAAAAACCTTTCGCGAACATGGGGGGAAGGTATCGGATGATTTTGATCTTCATATGATCCAGCTGTGTAAGCCCACCAAGGCATCCGAGAGTCTCAGTATGAACCCTGAACGCTCCATTCTGATGCCCAAATTTGTGATGGTTTTTTCAAGAGAGGGAAAAACTCAGGTGCGTTATCTAAGTTATGGTGCAACTGAAATCATGGAACTGGTTCAGGATGATCCTGGATTTCCCGAGTCACTGGCTCAGACATTTGCAAAAATTCGATCAATGATTGATGAGGCACGTTGATCATGTGGGATTTCCTTATTTCAATTAATAAGAGGCTCATTTATGCCATCCCGGTGATGATGGGGCTGGGGTTTGTCTTTGGCAAAGCGGTGGACCCTCAGATGGTAAAGCAGTTGAAAAGTTTGATTGTTCCAATGACCTTTCTCATGGTCTATCCCATGATGGTTACTTTGAACATCAAGCACCTCAAGGAAGGTATTAAAAATGTAAAACTGCAGGTGGTAACTCAGTTGATCAATTTTCTGGTGATACCAGCTCTTGCCTATGCGCTTGGGATCTGGTTCTTCCCGGATAACAGTTATATGGCCTTGGGACTGTTACTGGCCTCCCTGCTGCCCACCAGTGGCATGACTATTTCATGGACAGGTTTTGCCAAGGGAAATATGGGAGCAGCAATCAATATGACGGTGATTGGCCTGACTCTGGGCTCACTTGTGACACCAGTATATATTATGGTGCTGTTGGGCGCCAAAGTGGATATGAATGCCATTCTGGTGGTGAAACAGATTGTGTATATCGTTTTTATTCCAATGGTTCTCGGCTATTTTACCAGATCACTTTTTATCAAGAAGTTTGGTCAGAAGGAATTTAAAAAGACCTGGGCACCACGTTTCCCATCTCTTTCAACCATCGGAGTTCTGGGTATTGTCTTTGTTGCCATTGCCCTGAAAGCTGAAAAGCTTTCCCAGGATCCCAATGTTCTACTGTTGATACTGCGGCCGTTGCTCATCATCTATTTTGTTAACTTTCTACTTGGAACCATAGTTGGGAAGCTTTTGTTTGTGCGTGGTGATGCCATTGCCCTTGTTTATGGGACGGTGATGCGGAACCTCTCCATTGCCCTTGCCATCGCCATAAATGCCTTTGGTGAAAAGGGTGCTGATGCGGCGCTGGTCATAGCAGTGTCTTATATTATTCAGGTTCAATCAGCTGCCTGGTATGTGAAAATAACTGATAAATTGTTTGGGCCTCCTGAAAAAGAGTTCCACTAATGAATAAACTGAACTAACCATTTTTATCAAAATCTGATGGCGCCATAAAACTTTTCACCTGCTTCGTTGTGCCATTTTTTTAAAATTACGACGCATTCCAGTGCGTCTAAATTAAATGAAAAATTCACACCTCGTTCCCTCAGGAAGTACTCTGGGGGGAAGCTGAAGTTTGTCGGAGTCTACGTTTGCCGACTCAGCCATCGGTTATTTTAGCTTTTTACAAGCTTATCAATTCTAAAAAGGAGACAAAATATGAGAGTTGCAATACCAACCAATAATCCCGGTGGTATGGAAGCATCAAGATCGGATCATTTCGGCCATTGTGATGTGTTTACTCTGGTCGACGTAGACAACGAGAAGAACATCAGTGCAGTCGAAACTTTACCTGTTCCGGATCATGGTGCTGGAGGATGTATGTTGCCGGTGAAGGTGCTCAGTGATGCCGGTGTCAATGCCATTGTTGTTGGTGGAATAGGTGCCAGGCCGATGCAGGGCTTCTCTGAAGTCGGAATTGAAGTATACTGGGCTGACAAAAATTCCATACCGGATGCTACCTCTGTTATGGAAAAATTCACCGCCGGTCTACTTCCTAAAATGAATGCAGACCAAGCCTGCAAGGGTGGAAGTAACTGCCATCATTAAAGCATGCTGAAAGCAGTTGATTTTGGGAGATGATGGGGTATATAGAATATATATTCATTTGGAAATGGCAGGTTTGTTTGAGCATAAGCCTGCCATTTTTCATCCTGCACCCGTGATCATTTCCAGGTGATACCCTTGGGAAGGAGGAGTGAAATTTCTGCATCAGATGTGTTATGTTCTTTTTGTGTCGATAAATCGATGTGCCGAGCCGCCGGACTCATAAGCCATTATCCCGAAGGGGAGGGGAATGAATTTCCCCAATATACCTGGTTGTGAGTTTTGTATTTACAGTTCAGTCTGTTATAAAAAAACAACTGCGGAATTGTTACGGATTCAGGATTAGGAGATGAGGCTTACATTTATAAGTTCCTGCATCTAATTAGATTGTCCTCAAAAAGTCACAACCAACTGTTATTGTAGAGTAAAGACTTTAAAAAGGTAGTACACTATGCAAGCATACAGAGCAATACTCAACAAAAGGCTTGCACA
>Ga0256840_1000200_pt1 | contig 58044 bp, 47 predicted proteins | sample 355202metaG_FD_185969 | JGI IMG/M metagenome (GOLD analysis project Ga0256840, IMG submission 185969) | Hydrothermal vent microbial communities from Mid Atlantic Ridge, Atlantic Ocean - 355-202 | ecosystem: Environmental > Aquatic > Marine > Hydrothermal vents | place: Atlantic Ocean: Mid...
TATCTATTCTAGCAAAAACGGGACTGTCCCCAGCCGTATCGGGGGCTGTCCCAGGCTTTTGCGGTGTGAACCACCGCGGTTCTTCGTGGATCGTAAACTCTTGGGACAGCCCCCAGTGAGACCGAGATTACTACAAAATTGCTTAAACTAGAGCCATTTGGGACAACAGATGAAAATCAGTATTGAATATTGTAATCAGTGAGGCTATCGCCCACGTGCTGTCAGTCTGGCAGATAAAATAGAAAACCAATTCCCCGTTAAGGTCGAAATTATACCTTCCAGCGGTGGGGTCTTTGAAGTGGTTGTGGATGAAAAATTGATCTACTCTAAAAAAGCGACCGGTGAATTCCCTGCCGAAGGGATGATTTTGGACATGCTGGGCAAAATCTATAATAACCCGTAAACCCGGGACAGCCCCCGATGGAACTGGGGACAGTCCCGGGTTTACTACACAGACTGGTTTTCAGCCAGTTGCCAAAACGACTCCACCACCGATTTCTGCAAATTTCGTTTACTGGAACACAGCCCAACAACATAAGGTTCCAACTGTGGGGTTCGATCCAGGACAACTACATCATCATGAAACGGACTCCGATCAAGAACCAGTTGCGGAACAATTCCGACGCCACCACCGAGGTGCACCATAGGAATGATGGCTTCGTTGCCGGACACTTCGGTACTGATATCTGGAACAATATGATTCTTCTTCAACCATTTATCCAGGCGCCGTCGGGACAATCCGGTCTGGGGGAGCACCAACGGGATTTTAGCTAAATTGAGAGTTTCATCACTGCGTTGACTGATCGATGCAGCCAACTCTTTTCCGGCAATAAAAACCAGCGGCGTTGTCATAATCGGTAAAAATTCGATCCCGGCACTACGACGATCCGGGACAGCGGCAACTGCAATATCGATTTCTCCCGTTTCCACCTGAGCCACAGCCGCTTCTGCAGCACCCGTGTGGAGTTCCAATTGAACCTCAGGATAAGCCTTGCGATACGCCTCCAACAGGTCTGGAAGCAGACTGTAAACGGCCGTAATCGAGGCATAAAGAGAGATATTTCCTGAAACGGGATGGTGACCCGCCATCGAGGCTCGACAGCTCTCATAATCATGAATTGCTTGTCGGGCATAGATCCGAAACTGTTCACCGGCAGGAGATAATTGCACCGTCCTGTTATCCCGAATAAACAAGAGTTGTCCCAGTTGTTCCTCCAACCTTTGGATTGTACGAGTCAGAGCTGACGGACTTAAGTTGCAGGCTTGGCTGGCACGACCAAAATGGAGGAGATCAGCCGTTGTTAAGAATATTTTGAGTTCCTGAATATCCACATATCACCCTGAAGGGCACTTAGTTTAACAGCATTGCAGTAAATTCGGGACTGTCCCCAGCACCACCGGGGGCTGTCCCAAGAAGTTCGAGCCACGAAGAACTGCGGTGATTTGTACCACAAAAGCCTGGAACAGCCATGAAAAACCGCTTTTGCTGCACCTGCTTATTTATACAAACATTATTTCAATTTACGCAACACAATATACATAATAAATCAATTTACGCAATATTAAGTTTCGGCTATCCTCTGCAGCATCCACTTTTACCTGCCATCACACACATTCATACATAAGGGAGAAATCACCATGGGTCAGAACTATTTTAATTCACTCTCGTTCAGCCGCAAGTTACAGGAATTAGGAACCTGCTATTTCATGGACAGTAGTGAATTTAACGGTGTTGAATACCTCAAAGGTAAAAAAATTGTTATCGTTGGTTGCGGCGCTCAAGGGCTGAACCAGGGGCTGAACATGCGTGACAGTGGCTTGGATGTGTCTTATGCCCTGCGTAAAGTTGAGATTGATGAAAAACATATCTCCTGGGTGAACGCTACCGATAACAACTTTGATTTCGATACCATCGAAAACATGGTGCCTAAAGGCGATCTGGTTCTGAATCTGACCCCGGATAAATATCACTCCCCGGTGGTTAACCATATTATGCCGCTGATGAAAAAAGGTGCCTGCCTCTCTTATTCGCACGGTTTTAACATCGTTGAAGAAGGGATGCAGATCCGTGAGGATCTGACCGTCATCATGGTTGCCCCTAAGTCCCCCGGTTCAGAGGTTCGCGCCGAATATCTGCGCGGTTTTGGCGTACCAACTCTGATTGCGGTCCACGGCGAAAATGATCCCAACGGTGACGGACTGGAGATTGCCAAGGCGTACTGTTGCGGCACTGGCGGAGACAAAGCCGGGGTGCTCATGTCGTCATTTGTCGCTGAAGTGAAATCAGACCTGATGGGTGAACAAACTATCCTCTGCGGTGTCTTGCAAACCGGTTCTATCCTTTTCTACAATAAAATGGTTGCCTCCGGGATTGAGTCCGGGTATGCCGCCAAGTTGGTTCAATACGGTTGGGAAACCGTCACTGAAGCGCTCAAACATGGTGGGATCACCAACATGATGGATCGACTCTCCAATCCAGCCAAATTACGTGCTTTTGATCTGGCTGATGAGCTGAAAGAGCTGATGGGACCATTATTTCAGAAGCATATGGACGATATCCTGTCCGGCGAATTTTCCCAAACCATGATGGCCGACTGGGCTAATAATGATGCTGATTTGCTCCGCTGGCGGGAAGAAACCAATAATGAGCCTTTTGAAAAAGCTGAGGCGCAGTCTGCGGCCATTCCCGAGCAAGAATACTTTGATAACGGGATCCTGATGGTTGCCATGGTTAAAGCCGGTGTGGAAATGGCATTCGATACCATGGTGGCTTCCGGAATCAAGGGAGAATCAGCATATTATGAGTCACTGCATGAGACACCCCTGATCGCCAATGTCATAGCCAAGAAAAAACTCTATGAAATGAACAAGGTTATTTCTGATACCGCCGAGTACGGTTGCTACCTGTTTGCCCACGACTGTGTCCCGCTGCTGCAGGACTTCATGAATAAAGTGGACACCGACGTCATCGGCAGAGGACTCAACCTGAAAGATAACGGTGTCGATAATCAGTTGCTGGTGGCGATTAATGCTGAAATTCGCAATACTCTGGTTGAAGAAGTTGGAGAAGAGCTGCGCGATGCTATGGACGGCATGAAAGCCATCATTTAAAAAATTCTTCCAATAAGTTGCGCTGAGACACTAAGGATGGTATTCTCAGTATCACAAACATAGCGAAGGGAGGGAAACATGATCGTTTCTGAGCCACCGCAGTATTGTTTAGCAACATGACGAGTGAAGATACAGGAATTTAATATTAATACCAATATGGACAGAAAAGCCTCGGTGAAAATCGGGGCTTTTTTGTGACCTCATATTCAGCATACACAGTAAAAATCTGCTGCAATTATCTTAGTTCATAACGATCAGCACATTCGTTAGTAAAATCGGAACTGTCCCGAATGGCACTACGCTTAAGCAGTATTGCAGTAAACTTGGGACAGTCCCCAGACCCATCGGGGGCTGTCCCGAAGTTTACGTTCCACGAAGGGCTGTGCCGGTTCGCGCCGCAAAAGCCTGGGACATCCCCCATGCGAAGACAGTCCCAGTTTTGCTTGATATGATTATTTCAACTCTAATATCTATTGTACTGGGAGTCCCACCATGACAGTTTCAACTGCTGCTTCAACCGGTTCTGATCTCACGCCATTCCCGCAGTTTCTTCAAGAATTCAAAGCACAACTCAAACACCTCTTCTACATTCGTAGTGATATCGACCAACTGAGTATCAAGCGTGGGATACCACCTTTCATTTTACGTGAAATCATGTCGGACAATCCACTGGCAACCTATATTCCCGAACAATATGGTGGCCGAGGGGGACATATTCATGAGGGGCTCGCACTTGCAGCTGCGGCCAGTTACGAATCACTCCCCCTGTCTCTGGGGTTTGGAATCAACTGGGCACTGTTTCTGCAACCAACAGGAAAATACGGACAGGAAGAAATCAAAGCCAAAACCTTTGCCGATTTCCTGAAAAACAGAAAAATGGGCGGATTAATGATTACCGAGCCCGATTACGGTAGCGATGCCCTGCACATGAAAAGTTCATACCAGCGGAAAAACGGGAGATATCACGTTCAGGGGACAAAACACTGGGCAGGATTGACCGGCTGGGCCGATTATTGGTTAATTACCGCAAGACATAAGAATGCTGATGGGGCTCTGAAACGCGACATCGACTTTTTCATTTGCGCTGCCAGCGATCCAGATCAGAATATTGTTGTTGAAGAGTTCTATGAAAACCTCGGGATCTATATGCTCCCCTATGGGCGGAACCGGATCGACATAAAGGTTCCGATCGATAATAAATTACAGCCAGAGAGTACCGGGATCAAAATGATGCTCGATCTCCTCCACCGCAGTCGAATGCAGTTTCCCGGCATGGGGATGGGATTTTTACAACGGATGCTGGATGAGGCGGTCACACATTGTCAACAACGCCATGTCGGCGGCAGGAGCCTGTTCAACTATGATCAAGTGCAACAGCGGATATCCCGCCTCCAATCGGCTTACACAGTCTGTTCCGCTATGTGCTTCAACAGCAGCCAGAAAGCCGGAGTAGAAAACAATCTGGCTCCCCATGGGCTGGAAGCCAATTCGGTCAAAACCTATCTCACTGATCTGATGCAAGGTTCAGCCCAATCACTGCTACAGCTGGTCGGAGCCAAAGGGTATCGGCTGAATCATATTGCCGGTCGAGCCATTGTTGACAGTCGCCCGTTTCAGATTTTTGAGGGTTCAAACGATATTCTTTATATTCAGATTGCTGAAGCCATTCAGAAACAGATGCAACGGGCAAAACAGAACAATCTGTTCCAGTTTCTGCACCAACACGATTTGACGGAACGGGCAGCAGAACGACTGCAGGAATTATTCAATTTTGACCTTGAACAGCAGCTAGCACAACGAAAATTGACTGAACTTGGCTGTATCATCAGTCGGGTTGTCGCAATCAACCTGGTTCTGAAATTAGCGGATACAGGATTCGATAAAAAGCTGATAGCGAATGCCCTGGTCAACATTCAACAGGAAATTTCAGCTTTGATGGGCGAGTTCAATTCGAAAAACACAACTGACTTTAGCGAAGGCTATGATGAGGGTGAATCCTGGTTTGAGTGTTATAATCGTAGCGATTAGTCTGGTTAATCTATGGGCTCGCTTGAATGGCGCTAGGTTAAGGGAGAGATATCAGCAAAAGCGGGACTGTCCCAAGCCTTTGCGGTGTAAACCACCGCAGTTCTTCGTGGCTCGTAAACTTCGGGACAGCCCCCGATGGGTCTGGGGACAGTCCCAAGTTTACTGCAATAATGCTTAAACTAGCGCCATTCTGACTTCCAGATGGATATTTATCTTGCTCCAGGAGATTTTATATGGTGAACAGCAGCAAAAATCTAAGTGCTGAAAAACGTGATCAGCTTATTTCTGAAATGCGCAAGGAAGAGCAGCAACGTCAATCCGGCTACCGGGAGCAGGCGTTAAAATTGTTTCCCCATGTCTGTGGGCGTTGTGGCCGGGACTTTGAAGGACAGAAGATCCGTGAGTTAACCGTACACCATATTGATCACAATCACGACAACAACCCACCCAACGGAAGCAATTGGGAGCTACTCTGCATTTACTGTCACGACCACGAACATACACGCGGGATACAGGGAGACCGAACTGGAGACAGCCCTGACGGTAAGCAGGAACAAGACACCCTCTCCCACTCCCCTTTTGCAAGCTTGGCCAAACAATTGAAACAGAATCCTTAATACCTGAGCCCCTTGCAAAAGTCGTCATCCTCGTGAAAACGGGGAATCCAGTTTTTTATGAAACCAGGAAACCTCTGGATTCCCGCCTACGCGGGAATGACAGTCACTGGGCGTTAAAGGGTTTTGCAAGATTTTCACCTGTCAGCATCTGCTGAAAAAACAGGTATCAGCAGGCTACGTAATTTCAACTCGTAAATCAGCAAGTAGACAAGCGCAATTCCATAAGAAATCAACAATCCAATGCCAACACCCAAAAACGGAAAACTCTTTGCGACTACGAAATTAAAAACAACGATTGCCTGTAGACCGAAGGGTAATTCACGCAATAAAGTGAAAACCGTATCAGCACCATAATGATGATGTAAAATGGCAACAACAGGAAGCAATGTCACGGGAAAGGTAGAAAGGAGACCCGACCATTGTGGACCGATCAGCTGTGCGATACGGGTAATCAACAAAACAACCAACACAGTAAATCCAGCCCTGATACCCTGGGTTAATGGTGTTATTGGAGCTTTAAGAGATATTTTATTGTCTGGAAGTTTTCCCACTAAAAATTAAAAATCTTGACATATATTTGTTAATTCTTATTATTGTATGTAAATTAACAATTTTTATTTCATTGCATACAAATAAATAAGACAAGCACCAGCAACAAGGAAATTATATGTCATTTTTTTACAGCATCTACAGGGGTCTGGAACAAAGCTTTTTTAAAACATTGACGCGTAAATTAATCGGAAATATAGTTTTTATTTTTCTATTACAATTACTGTTATTTGCCAGCATCTATTTTAATATCAGCAGTTTACGCGATATTCTTGCTTCTGGATCTAATCCCCAAATCAATCTACTCAACGGCATTGCAGATCGAGCCATCTGGCAAGCAACCACACTAATCCTGCTTTCTGTTGTTGCTACTGTGGGATCATCGATATTTCTCCTCTATTTAGTTGTTCGGCCAGTTAACAATATGAATCGTCAGTTACAAGAGATGAATAGTGGAGAGATTAATCTCTCTAACCGACTGCAATCAACATCCCACGATGAATTTTGTGATCTGGCCGACAACTATAATCATTTTCTCGACCAGCTGAGAGAAACAGTCCACAGCCTTCGTAAAATGGGAGTTGATGTTGCCGTTGGCTCCACGAGAGTTGTCAATCAGGTGAAAGAAGCCTCTGAAAAAGCAATCAGCCAAGGTGAATTGTCGGCTGTTGTTTTCAGTAACAGCGAAGAAGCAACTCAAACTCTGGGACATATTTCCGATAATGCACAGCACATCGCAGCATCAAACTCAGAAAGTCTCAATTCTGCCAGAGAATCTCTGAAGGAGTTGCAATCGGTCAACCAGAATATGGAAGAGATGCTGGAACAGATTCAAGAACATGATAAAACCATCAAAATTATGGGCGATAAATCCCGGGATATTCGAAAAATCATTTCAACGATCCAGGGGATTTCATTCCAGACCGGGCTACTATCACTTAATGCTGCAGTTGAAGCGGCACGTGCAGGTGAGGCCGGAAAAGGTTTTTCTGTTGTTGCCAGCGAAGTTAAAAAACTGTCTGAAGAAGCCAATAAAGCCAGTGAACAGATTGCCGATCAGATTAACGACATGCTCAACAATATTGACCATGCTCTTGCCGAAGCCAACAAAATTAACCAGGCAGCTGAGCACACAATGAAGGTTTCGCAGACAGCTTGTAATAATTACGGGGGTTTGATCAAAGAGTTTGATGATAATCATGGTTTATTGACTCAGATTACCGCTTCGGTCGAGGAAATTTCAGCGACAAACATGGAAACCCATGGCCAGGTTTCCAGTATTCGTGATCTGAGCAATATTGTTGGCGATCGCACCACATCTTCAGAACAGATTGCGGTAAACTTGCAAACTACCAGCGAATCATTACAGCAGCTGGTCGCAAAGTTTATTACCGGGGAAGGAGCGTTTGAACATATCCTTCATTTGGGTCAGAACTTTCGAGACAAAGCAGCAGAACATATCGGTCTATTGTCCAACCAGGGGATGAATGTCTTTGACACCAATTACCAAGAGATTGCCGGCACCAACCCAACCAAATATTCGACCAATTATGATCGACTGTTTGCCCAGCAGCTACAACCAGTCTATGATCAGACCCTCAGCCAGATTCCTTCGGGAATCTTTGCGATTTGTGTCGATGTGAATGGCTACGGGCCAACCCATAACAGTATTTTTTCAAAGCCCCTCACCGGCAACCTCGAACAGGATATTGCAGGCAGTCGCGACAAACGGATGTTCAACGATCCAACCGGATATCGCAGTGCTCAAAACACAGAAAAGTTCCTGCTACAAACCTATATGCGTGATACTGGTGAAATCCTCAGTGATCTCTCATTGCCGATTTATATTGATGGACGACACTGGGGAGCCGTCCGACTGGGATTCAATCCACAAATACTGCTGGGCTAACCATAAAAGAAAAGGCCGCTTGATAATTCAAGCGGCCTTTTCTTTTAATCTTTATTCCCACTCTATCGTTGCGGGCGGCTTACTCGAAATATCGTAAGTCACTCGGTTAATCCCCTTCACCTCATTGATGATCCGATTACTGATGCGAGCCAGGTCTTCGTAGGGCATGGGGTACCAGCCCGCAGTCATAAAATCTTTGGTTTCAACGGCACGCAGGGCGATCACATACTCGTAGGTTCGACCATCACCCATAACTCCGACCGACTTAACCGGTAAAAAAACGGCAAAGGCTTGACTGATCTTATGATAGTGGCCGCTCTCGTAGAGTTCATCAATATAAATGGCATCGGCACGACGGAGAATATCGCAATATTCTTCTTTAACCTCTCCGAGAATCCGCACTCCGAGTCCAGGGCCAGGGAAGGGATGCCGCCAAACCATCGAGTGCGGTAAACCGAGCTCTTCGCCTATCGCCCGGACTTCATCCTTGAAGAGCTCCCTGAGCGGTTCCAACAATTTCAACGTCATATAAGCGGGCAGTCCGCCGACATTGTGATGGCTCTTGATGTTATGTGCTTTGCCGGTTTTAGCCCCGGCAGATTCGATAACATCAGGGTATATAGTTCCCTGTGCGAGCCATTTAGCATTCGGAATCTGTTTCGATTCTTCTTCAAAAATGTCGACAAACAAATTGCCAATAATTTTACGCTTCTGCTCTGGATCCGCAATTCCAGATAAAGCATTATAAAACCGTTGCTGGGCATTGACCCGAATTACTTTAACGCCCATATTACTAGCAAAGGTGGCCATGACCTGATCCCCTTCGTCAAGTCTCAGCAGACCATTATCGACAAAAACACAGTGGAGCTGTTCACCGATTGCACGATGAATCAATGCGGCTGCGACAGAGGAATCGACACCCCCGGAAAGCCCCAGAATCACTTGGTCATTACCAACCTGTTCGCGAATCCGCACAATCGCATCTTTAACAATCTGCCCAGGAATCCATTGTCCACTACAGCCACAGACTTTGCGGACAAATGTGTTAATCAGCTGTTCACCCTTCAGAGTATGATTGACCTCTGGGTGGAATTGGACACCATAGAGGTTGCGCTCAACATTCTGAATTGCACAAACCGGAGCATTAGCTGTTTTTGCCACAACCGCAAATCCTTGCGGCATCGTTGCAACGTGATCACCGTGGCTCATCCAGACCGAGCTGGTTCCATCACTAAAGAACCCATCAAACAGAGGACCCGGACTCCCCTGGCTAACCAATTCAGCATGTCCATACTCCCGCTTACCTGACGGGACGACTTCACCATCGAAATGGCGACTCATCAACTGCATGCCGTAACAGATCCCTAATACCGGGATTCCCAATTCAAAAAGCTCCTCTTCAATCACCGGAGCCCCATCTTCATATACTGATTTAGGTCCACCGGAGAGAATAATCCCGGTTGGCTGAAACGCTTTTATCTCCTTCAGCCCCATATCAAAAGGATGCAGTTCACAGTAGACATGACATTCTCGCACCCGCCGAGCAATCAGCTGAGTATACTGGGAGCCAAAATCAAGAATCAGAATTTTATCACTGTGGATATCAGACATTTTTTCAGCCGATCCGTTCGATGCGATAATTAGGTGCTTCCTGGGTAATAATCACATCATGAACATGTGATTCACGCAGCCCGGCATTGGTAATGCGGACAAACTCGCCATTTTTTTGTAGCTCTTTGATCGTTCTGCAGCCCGTATAGCCCATGCCTGACCGCAGACCACCGATCAACTGATGGATATTCTCTGAAAGTGGCCCACGATAAGGCACCCGCCCCTCAATACCTTCAGGAACCAGCTTGACATCCTGCTCATCACCCTGGAAGTAGCGATCCTTGCTCCCCCGCTTCATTGCCCCCAGACTCCCCATACCACGATAGGATTTATAGGTACGCCCTTGATAAAGAATAGTTTCACCCGGCGACTCTTCGGTTCCGGCAAATAAGGAGCCGATCATAATAATATCAGCACCGGCCACTATTGCCTTTGGTAGATCCCCGGAAAACTTGATACCACCATCGGCAATCAATGGAATACCGGCAGCATGGGTCACCCTGGCAACGTGCTGAATTGCAGAAATTTGCGGCATCCCGACCCCGGCAACGACCCGAGTTGTACAGATTGAACCCGGACCGATACCAACCTTGACCGCATCAACTCCAACATCAATCAATGCCTTTGCTGCAGCACCGGTTGCAATATTCCCTGCCATCAGTTGAACATCCGGGTAGGTGTTGCGCAATTGAGCAATCGTATCAATAACGCCCTGGCTGTGCCCATGTGCAGTATCGACAACTAATAGATCAACACCTGCAGCAACCAGAGCAGCAGCACGCGCATCCAGATCAGCACCGACCCCAACTGCTGCGCCAGCTCGTAGCCGACCAAGGTCATCCTTACATGAATTAGGGTACTTTCGAACCTTTTCAATATCCTTGATGGTGATTAAACCTGTCAGTTTATAGTCTTCATCAACAACCAGGAGTTTTTCAATCCGATGCTCGTGAAGATGGTATTTAGCCTCTTCCAGAGTTGTTCCCGGAGGCACTGTAACCAATTTATCCTTGGTCATAACGTTGGCGATCGGTTGTTCAAGATTGGTCTCAAAACGGAGATCCCGGTTGGTTAAAATTCCGACCAGTTTACCTTTTTTTGTAATCGGAACTCCAGAAATTCGATATTTTTTCATCACCTCCAGAGCTTCAAATATCTTTTGATCGGGATCCATGGTGATCGGATCAACGATCATCCCGCTCTCCGATTTTTTCACCTGATCAACCTCGGTCGCCTGAGACTTCGGGCTCATATTTTTATGAATAATTCCCAACCCTCCTTCACGAGCCATGGCAATTGCCGTACGTGATTCGGTCACGGTATCCATCGCTGCAGAAAGCAGTGGAATGTTCAGAGTTATCGATTTTGTCAATCGGGTAGACAGATCAACTTCTTTCGGCAGTACCTGTGAGTGGGCGGGAACCAGCAAAACATCATCGAAAGTTAAACCTACGGGAATTTCAGCATCTTGCATGACTGCTCCTTCAACAGAGGGGGGGAATATTTAACCGGAGAATCTAGTCAAACTGAACCGACAAGTCAATCAATTATCTGATTAGCACCAATCTTCCGCTGTATAGAATTCCCTCTCCCCGACGTGGGAGAGGGTTAGGGAGAGGGGCGAATAGCAACAATCCACCCTCATCCCAGCCTTCCCCTTTATGCCCGTATTTTGGGTGCATCAAGAGGGAAGGGGCAATATTCCAAAAGCTCGCTATCTAAACGGAAGATTAGTTATAATCAGTATCATTTATATGACGTGTTTACATGGGCAATTCATGAATTGCCCCTACGGTTGACCTACTTACCTTGAAGGAGATAGGCCTCGATAAAACTATCCAAATCACCATCGAGAACTGCATCGGTATTTCCTGTTTCATACCCGGTACGATGATCCTTAACCATCCGATAGGGATGCAGCACATAAGATCGGATTTGACTCCCCCAGCCGATCTCTTTTTTGTCCTCAGAAAAAGCCGCTGCCTCTTCTTCCTTTTTACGTATCTCCATTTCGTAGAGACGCGCCTTCAACTGTTTCAGCGCCGTTGCCTTATTACTATGTTGCGAACGTTGATTCTGACAGGCAACGACAAGTCCTGTCGGAATATGGGTGATCCGAATAGCAGAGTCAGTCTTATTGATATGCTGTCCACCGGCACCACTGGCGCGAAAAGTATCAACCTTGATATCCTTATCCTCAATATCGATTTCGATAGAATCATCCAGTTCAGGAAAGATAAAAACCGAACAGAAAGAGGTGTGCCGCTTGGCGTTAGAGTCAAAGGGGGAGATCCGCACCAACCGATGGATACCACTTTCAGAGCGCAGATAACCGTAGGCATAATCGCCCTCCACAGAAAAGGTTGCACTCTTGATCCCGGCCTCTTCGGCCGGCTGATAATCGGTAAATTCAACCTTAAAGCCCTTCCGTTCACAGTAACGAAGGTACATCCGCAGCACCATATCGGCCCAATCCTGAGCTTCGGTGCCGCCAGCTCCTGCATTAATACTCAACGTTGCGTTATTGGCATCATGCTCTCCAGACAACATTCGGGCAAATTCCATTTTACCAATCAGTTTTTGTAAATCCGGCAACAAATCATTAACTTCCGCTAACGTCTCCTCATCATCCCCTTCTTCCCCCATTTCTATTAAGACTTGGATATCATCCAGTTCCTGCTTGGTAGAAGTGCAATCCTCAACAATCTTTTTCAGACGGGTATGCTCCCTTAAACGCTCTTGTGCCTGCTCTCCCCGATCCCAGAAGTCGGGTTGTGCTATTTCTGCTTCAAGCTCTAATACCCGCTCCTTCTTCCCCGGAACGTCAAAGATACCTCCACAACTCTTGAAGTTTCTCCAACAAATCTTTGACTGTTTCTTTTGGTTCGCGGAACATCAGATTTTCCTCCATACTGAAACGAAAAGTTTTTATAGGAACAAGCTGGCCACTATAGCTGAACCACCGCAAAAAAACACTGCAGAATAGCAAATCGGCCAACCTTTTCAAAGTTGACCGATTGCAGAATTTTAGAAATCAAGAAAAGAAGCTGATCATGTCACGAATGGCGCCAGTTTAGGCAGGATTGCAGTAAACTTGGGACTGTCCCCAGATCCATCGGGGGCTGTCCCGAAGTTTACGAGCCACGAAGAACGACAGTGGTTCGCACCGCAAAAGTCTGGAACAGCCTTGAAAACTGTGGTGGTTTGCACCGCAAAAGCCTGGGACAGCCCCCATGCGGGGACAGTCCCGGTTTTGCTGGAAGTTTCCTTAACCTAGTTCCATTCAATCATGTCACCGCTAAATCAGGTTCCTCTTTGTTCTGACCGGCACGCCAGTTAAAGAAAAAGATAATGGCAAATCCCACCAATCCTGCACTGTGAATCAGCCAGGTCGTCGGCCACAACAGCGCTAAAGCAGCCATCAGGGTCAAAATCCGAAAGAAAAGGTTGAGCTTGGTCTCCATAAAACCTTCAATTCCTGCGGCAAAAGCATACATTCCGAAGAGCGCAAAAAAGAAAATTCCAAACACCACATACCAAGCACCACCGACGAATGGGGTGTAAGCAAACAGCAGTGGGACAATATATAAACCTTTGGCAATTTTCCATGACTGAAACCCGGTTTCCATCGGTTTTGTCCCTGCTATTGCAGCTCCAGTAAACGCAGCCAACGCCACCGGCGGGGTAACATTGGAATCCTGACTTAACCAAAAAACAATTAAGTGAGCCGACAAAAGTGCGTACATCAGAACCGATGGGCTCAACATCGATTCACGAACAGCACTGATCAAGTCGACCGGCACCGCATCGATAATTGCCCGGGCAGCAGCATGATTCATCGGATTGCCAATTTGCGCCAGATGTTCCGGGGCAGCTAACATGAAAATTGCTTTTGCCGTCTCACTCACCTGGCCGTTGACCAGGGCATCAACCAACATGCCATCAGCGATCAAACCATGCAGTGCTGGAGCAGACAGAGTTCCCAGGACAATATATGCGGCGGTCACCGGTAATCCCATCCCGAGAACCAGAGAAGCCAGTGCCACCAGAAGGATCGCAATAAGCATACTGTGACCTGCCCACTGGGTGATCATTAAGGAAAAAGTATTTCCAACTCCCGCAGTCGCAATAACGTTGACAATCAGTCCGACAGAACAGAGCAGGATAGCCGTCATCACCATATTCTTGGCACCAAGAGCCATCGCTTCAATAATCTCCTTCACCCCCATTTTATTGGTGCTGAACCAGGACGATACAACAACAGCAACAATGCTGATTCCCGCAGCATACGTGGGAGTAAATCCATAGATCAGCAGCGCAATAAGAACTCCAATGGGGGCGAGAAAAACAACCCCGCCTTTTTTCAACACGGCAAGAGCCGAGATCCGTTCATCATCGACAGCAGTTACATAGCTGCGTTTTGCTTCAATCCGGACAAAGAAACCAACCGCCGCAAAGTAAAGAATTGCCGGTAAAATACTGACCAGAACGATTGTGTTGTATGAAATCTGCGTATAGCTTGCCATGATAAAAGCACCAGCACCCATAATTGGCGGCATCAATTGACCGCCAGTCGATGCTGCAGCCTCTGTCCCTGCCGCAAATTTTGCTGGAAAACCCGCCCGTTTCATCAATGGGATAGTGATAACACCGGTCGATGCCGTATTAGCAACAGCAGAGCCAGATATTGTCCCCATCAAGCCCGACGCCATAACGGCCACCAATCCGGGGCCACCAACAAAACGTCCGGCAACCGAGCGAGCCAGGTCGATAACAAACTCTCCGGCTCCAGAACGGAGCAAAAAAGCTCCAAACAGAATAAACATGAAAACATAGGTTGAAGAAATTCGCGCTATCGTACCAAACAGGGCATCATCGCCATAGACACTGCGAAATAAAATTGTCTCGGCACTCAACCCGGCGAATTTAAAAACCCCCGGAACCATCCGCCCCCACCAGCCAACATAGGTCAGGGCAATAATAATCAACACCGGGATAAACCAACCGGCGACTCGACGGGTAAATTCGAGAGCGCAGAAAATCAAAACAATCCCCACAATCCATTCGGTCAACGACAAAGTCACCCCACGAGCATAGATCGCATCTTCCATCGCAATCATGTAGACGGCAGAACCTGCTGCGGTCAACCCCAAAAGAATATCCGAAATTCGCCACGGGATGGAACCGTCTTTCTTGAGGGGATAGACCAATGCCGCGATAAGGGCAAATCCGGCAAAATGGAGGGAATTCTGCCAAAGGGCGGGGAGAACAGTAATGACATTAAACCAGATATGCAGCAGTGATACAGCAACACCAAGAACCAACAATACGGTTTTTTGCAGGGAATGAACTTCTGCTTCTGCTTCAGATTCAATCATGACGTGAATGCTCCAGATAAAACAATGTGGTCACCTGCTGTCAACAGGTGACCACTGGACAATCGATCTATTTTGCGATCAAACGAGCAGGAATTTTAATCCCAACCTCTTTGTAATATTTGGCGGCACCGGGATGCAAAGGCATTGGCAAACCGGAAATAGCCTTCTCTACAGCCATCGCCTTGGTTGCACCGTGGATAGCATTCAAAAACGGAAGATTTTCGTAAATTGTCTTTGTGATCAGATAAACAGCATCTTCATCAACATCGGCACGGACAGAAAGGAAGTTTGGCTGAGCAATAGTTTTGATCTCTTTTTTCTGTCCAGGATAAGTTCCAGCAGGAATAATATAGCGGGTCCATAGACCGAAACCACCGTCAGCCTGCTTCATCTGAGCATCGGTAAAACTAAGAAGCGACATCTTATCGCCAAGATTGGCAGCAGCTTTGGTCACAGCACTGGCTGGGACACCAGCGGGAATCCCAAAACCCGAAATTTGCCCATTCTGGAGGGCATCCGCCGTTGGACCATAGCCAACATGAATCAGTTTGTAATCTTTGTTGATATCGATACCAAGATTACCCAACAGGACCGTATTGGAACCGATTGTCCCTGAGTTCTTTTTACCCATCGACATCGACTCCCCCTTCATTGCAACAAGGTCGGCTACTGTTCCTGTTTTTGCAAATTTCTTTAAAACAGCATAATGCTCAACATTCTGCCAGAGCATACTAACAGATCGTAACTCTTTCTGCGGCCCCATACTGGCAATCGGTCCCGTTCCATTCCAGGCATAAGCACCATACAAACCTTGCAGAATGGCAAACTGAACTTCATTTTTCTCTAGCAACTTGATGTTTTCCCCGGAACCAGCAGAGTTAATTGCCGACATACCGATCTTTTGCTTTGGCTGTAACTTAACTTTAACCAAAGTGGAGAGAGCAACACCAACCGGATAATAGGTTCCACCAGTTGACGCAGTAGCAAGCAGGTAGTTACGCCCTGTTGGTGCTGCCTGAACGGTAGCAACAGAACTGAAAACAAAAGCGACGGCAACCATAAACAACGTGATGTTCTTGAATCTTTTAACGACTGACATTTTTGACCTCCTTGAGTTCAGGGTTAATGAGTACGTCCCGAATGGTGCTAGTTTAAGCAGGATTGCAGTGAACTCGGGACTGTCCCCAGCTCCATCGGGGGCTGTCCCAAAAGTTTACGAGCCACGAAAAACTGCGGTGGTTTGCACCGCAAAAGCCTGGGACAGCCCCCATGCGGGGACAGTCCCGTTTTTGCTGGAAATTTCCTTAAACTAGCGCCATTCGAGTATGTCCCTTACAATGACTTGTTTCAACGACAACGCAAGGGGTGTGCCAGCTTTGATTATAGCGAAAAATGGGAAGTTTTTTCCTCTGTATCCAAAAATATCAGCAGAATTTTGCTCATGAAGCAGAACTTTCGGCAAGATCTTGCCGAAAATGATCAGAAAAAGCTAAAGAAAGTTTTTCCGCTCTAAATGATGTCGAGCCATTTTTTCATTCAGGGTACGACGGGGCAAATCCAGATCAGCCATCACCGCCTGCACATCTCCCCTGTGACGGATCAAGGCTTGTTCTAGAAGCAAACGCTCATAAAGACGCATCAAGTCATGCAACGAAGACCCTTCCGGGGTTGAGATATCCTGGCTTGGGTGCCGGAGAACCGATGCCAGCCGCTGACCTTTAGGAACGGATGAAAGAACATAGCGCTCAGCAATATTTTTCAGTTCACGAACATTGCCGGGCCAATCATGGTTTATCAACAGCCCGATATCTGTCTCCTGAAGGGTAATTTCTGGACGATTATAAGTGGCGGCAGCCTGCACAGAAAAATAATTGAATAACAGCAGAATATCTTCTCCACGCTCGCGCAGTGGTGGGACACGAAGTTCAATGACATTAATCCGATAGTAAAGGTCCTCGCGAAAAGTTCCGGCGACACATTCAGCAAGGAGATCTTTGCTGGTTGCGCTGATCAGTCGAATATCAAGTGGTTGCGCAACATTACTGCCGATCCTGATTACCTCACGTTCCTGCAAAGACCGCAACACCTTGACTTGTAAAGATAACGGCATGGTTCCAATCTCATCAAGAAAAAGTACCCCGCCCTGAGCATATTCAAACCGTCCGATCCGGCATCGATCGGCACCCGTAAAGGCTCCCCTTTCATGACCAAAGAGTTCACTTTCAAAGATGTTCTCTGGCACCGCTCCGCAATTAACCGCAACATACTTACCCTCTTTACGCGCACCAAATTCATGCAGACAACGGGCAACGACCTCTTTACCCGTCCCGGTTTCCCCCTGAATTAAAACTGGGGCATCGGTATCAGAAATATCGAGTATTTCCTCACGAAGGCGCCGAATTGCGGCACTGTTGCCAAGCAAACGTTGCTCAATATCAGCAACTCCAGTTAAACGGCGGCGCAATTCGCGGTTTTCCATAACCAGGCGACGCTTTTCACCGGCACGCTGAACAACATCAAGTAAATATTCAGGCTCAAACGGTTTTTCGATAAAATCGTAGGCACCTTTCTGCATAGCATCAACGGCCATCTGCACGTCACCATGAGCCGTCAGTAGTACGACCGGAATATCAGGATCGAGCCGATTGAGGCGTGAAAGGAATACCATCCCGTCCATTTTCGGCATCCTGATATCACTGACCACAACCCCAGCAAATTCCCCGGTCAGTTGAGTCAAAGCAGTTGGCGCATCAGGAAAACTCTTGACCTGATAGCCAGAGAGTTCTAACCACTGAGCAGTTGCCGCACGCATTTCCGCATCATCATCAACCAGATAGACCTGATTTTGGTCAACTGTCATTTATTTGCTCCGTTTCCCTGATTTATAAGCGGCAATCGAATAACCAACCGTGCACCGCCACCCGGTCGATTCTGCGCCCGGATCGTCCCACCCAGATCGGTGACAATGCGGTAAGAGATGGACAACCCAAGTCCCAATCCTTTCCCGACCTCTTTAGTCGTAAAAAAAGGGGTGAAAAGCTCATCTATATCTTGCTCAGCAATCCCACTACCACTATCACTGACAGAAATTTCAACGTCTTGATCAAAGATCGAAACCTTAACCCACAAATCTCTCTGTGGGCAAGCCTGCATGGCATCGACAGCATTACGGAGCAAATTAACCAGAACCTGTTTTATCCGCCCGCGACCGCCACTCAAAATCAGTGGTCTTCCTGGAATGTCCTTATGCAGCAAGATATTGAATTCATTGAATAAAGGATCGACCATTGCCAGAGCTTCAGCCAGACAATCCTGCAACAGTACCTGCTCTTTTATTTTGGGGTTTTGATGAGCAAAGATTTTCAATTGGGCAGTAATCGAAGCCATATGCTCAGTCATTCGGGTCACCGCATCCAGGGTGTCACGAACCTGTCCAGTTTCCTTCCGCTCAAGCAATAAACGACCGCTAGCCACTTGGGTGCGGATTGCGGAAATTGGTTGATTCAGCTCATGAACAATCCCGGCAGCCATATGCCCAAGGGCTGCCAACTTTTCAGTTTGGACTAATTCCGCCTGAGTCTCCCGTAAAGTATTCTCAGTACGACTCCGCTCTGTAATTTCTGCCTGTAAACGCAGGTTCATCTCCTTGATTGCCTCAGCTTCACGCGCCTTGCGCCGGGAAAGCTGTTTTTGGCGGCGTTCTCTGGCATACATCCCCAGAGCAAGAATCAGCAACGCCAACACTGCCCCAATCACTGCGACAGCTTGTGCCCGTTCCCGCACTGGAGCAAGCGGCACTACATGGTGGAGTTGTCCATTCAAACTGGTCAGAGGGCGAGACAACAGCAGATAAAGAGCATTCTCAAACCTGACAATCTTCGCCCCCTCAGCTAAAGTTTCAACCGTTTTCAAGGGCAGGAGATCCAAAGATTTATCCCCATATTGCCGGCCGGCGAGAATCAGCGTTCGTTGCGCTTCGGAGAGGGGTGTGAGGGTGCGGTATAGCCAATCATTGCGACTGGAAAGAAACAGAACGCCATTACTGTCACTGACCAAGACCGTTTCCCCCCCTTCTCGCCAACCTTCCTGTAGCGGGGTCAAGTCAACTTTGACCACCGCTGCGCCAAGAAATCGAGTATCCTCCTCTACGGGATAAGACATGAAATATCCAGGTCGACCGGTGGTTACCCCGATAGCAAAAAACGCCCCTCGGTGACCCGCTTTTGCCGCGGTAAAATAAGGTCTGAATCCATAGTTTTTCCCGACAAAACTTAAGGGTTCCCGCCAGTTACTTGAAGCCCAGGTATCACCAATAGCATTCATGACATAAAGTGCATCTGACCCGGCTTCAGAATTCAGCAATTCAAGATAACGGTTAACCAGGCCAACATTAAAGGAGCTCTTAAGTAAAATTTGCACATCCATATTCTGGGACAAAACATAAGGAAGATAGGCATAACGACTCAATGCTTCGCGCAACGTTCCAGAATACAAAGTCAGCCTCTCTCTGCCGACTTTGACCAGTTTATCAAGGGTATCGGTATAGACCCAGCGGGTTGCTTGCCAAACCAGACCTGTCGCAACAAAGATTCCGAGAAAAAGGATCCAGACAGGGAGGTTTTTTTGATAAAATCGTTTAGTCGACAAGATCAGTATCCACTTGAAAATAAAAAATATCTAACCTGGATATACACAACAACACTCAAGCTGATTGAGTCCTTCCCCTTTCCTTGTAGGAGGAGATTAAGGAGAGGGGATTCATGATGACCCACCTTCACTTCAGCCCTCTCCCATCAATGGAGAGGGCAGTTAATTATGAGCTTATTTTGCTGAAGAATTTACTGGAACATAATGCATAACCAGAATATCTAAATAACCTAAAACTCGATTTTTACTGTTTTACACTAATAACAAATTTCAGATAACGTCCCTCTGGAAAACTGACTGAACAGGGGAAATCTTCCGGCTGACCACTGGTAAATATCGTCTTTAATATATCTCCAGTTTGCAATGCGCCACGCCGCAGTTCTTTCAGATAGTCATCCAGGGACACTTTCCGATGATTGGAAGAACTCATCAGCAAACCACCAGACTCTAGTAACGGTAGCGTTGCAGCAACCAATTTGGAGGTTCCCCCGTGAGTGGAAAACCGACTTTTTTTTGTCGTGGAAAATGATGGGGGATCAAACAGGATAATATCAAAGCGGCGTTGCTGAGTCTCCATTTTACTCAGTTCAGAAAAAACATCACCAACAATAAATTCATGCCGCTTTGGATTGAGTCGATTGATAGAAAAATTCTCCCGGGCAATATCCAGATATTTAGCCGAGACATCAATACTGCTCACCTCTTTAGCACCAGCAACAGCCGCAGCAACAGAAAAAGCTCCAGTGAAGGCAAACAGATTGAGAACCCTCTTTCCGGCAGACCGAGCCATCAATTCCTGACGATTACGCCGCTGATCGGGAAAAAGTCCGGTATTTAGTCCCTCTCGCAAATCAACCAGATAGTCCAATCCATTTTCTTTAACCCTCAATGAAGCCGGTGCAGGACGACCGGCGATTAAACGGCTGTATTCCTTGGTTCGATTTTTTGCTTCCAAAGTGCGGGTTTCCCGGGGTCGCAACTTACGGTAGATTCCCTGAGGTTGATAAATTTGCTGCAAGGCAGCCGTCAGAGGAGCAAGGTAGACATCCCAAGCCGGGGTAAAGAGTTGCAACATCAGATAATCAGCATAGCAGTCGACGGTCACTCCAGGCAATCCATCCCCCTCACCATTGAGCCAGCGAAAAGCATCAGTTTGATCAAGCTGGGCATGCTGCCGCAACTGTTTCGCCTGAATCAGTTTTTTTTCTATCCACTCCTTGGTCAACTGAATTTTGCCAGGGTCGAGAATCCGGGCAACAATTCTATCTGTTGGATCATAGAGTGCAGTGGCCAAATGGTTTTGTGCTTCATCTACCAACGATATCAATTCCCCAATTTTCCCGGCAGGCCACTGCTTTGTATAGCGGTCGGCAATAATCCATGGGTGACCCAATTTCAACATCCGAAACGTTTCTGGACCAATTTGACATCTTTGCATAGCAATATCCTTCGCTTTTCGTGAGAACCGATTTAAAAGAAGTGAATTGTAACCAAGGATCACCTGGATGCCAAAATCAGCTCAAAAGTGCTCCGGTTTACGACAAAAGTACCGATTCAGTAATATATTCACAAAACATTCCAGTTAAATGCTATAATAGCAACGATATTCTCAGGAGGAAACTGAATGACTAGCAAATTCAAAAATCGGATTCGTGAACAATTTGGCAGAACAGCATCTGCATTTGTTGAAGCAACCCATTTTTCTGAGGGAGAAGACCTGGAAGAGGCGGTTCGACTCCTTAAACCATCCCACGATGATAATATGCTTGATGTCGCCTGTGGTGGTGGGCACATGGCTCTCTTTTTTGCCCCAATGGTCAGGCAAGTTGTCGCATCTGATCTCACCATGCAAATGCTGAAAAAAGCGCAGGAACATGTTGCGGAGAAAGGGCGCATCGATAACGTTGTCTTCCGTGAAGCTGACGCTGAAGACCTTCCTTTCCCGGCGGGCTCTTTTACCTTGCTCACTTGCCGCATCGCCCCTCACCACTTTCAGGATGTTCCACAAGCATTGCGAGAATTTCATCGGGTTCTGCGACGTGGTGGAAGGATGGTCATCATTGACACCCTGATGCCAGCTGATCCTGAAATTGCAGAATTCTTTCAAACCATGGAAACAATGCGCAACCCGACCCACCTTAAAGCTTTCAATGAAGATGAGTGGAGAAAGATGATTCAGGATTCTGAATTGATCTTACACGAGACTCTCATCATCTCAAAAAACCACGACTTTCAAGAATGGGTTAAAACCGCCGGACTGAATCGGGAGAAAATTCAAGAATTAAACAAGTTTTTTATGGATGCGCCGCAAAAAATCCATGATTATTTCAAAATTGAATCTTTTGCCGGAGAAGTTGAGTCATATACAGATAAAAAACTAATAATTTACGCGACACGCAAAGAAAAAGAGAAACATATCCATCAAAAAGCTCCTGTAGAAGCTCCTGTAGAAGCTCCTGTAGAAGCTCCTGTAGAAGCTCCTGTAGAAGCTCCTGTAGAAGCTCCTGTAGAAGCTCCCGTAGAAACACCTGAAGATACCTGAATCAGAATTCATGCGCAGCTAGGCTTTGTCTCCCTTACTGAACGACAGTTGCGGGCAACCACAAAATGGTTGCCCGCAAAAAATATAAGGTTGGTGGTTTCAAAAAAGTCGTGAGTCGTTAGGGCTACTGCCCGGCGTTCTCATTTGGCACAACAAATATTTCTACGCGGCGATTCTGCGCACGACCGGCAACAGTGGCATTGCTGGCAACCGGCTCCATCTCACCGTGCCCCTCAGTCCCTATTCGTGAGCTCATCACACCACGCATAATCAGATAATCAGCAACAGCATTCGCTCTGCGTAACGACAAATCAAGGTTGTATTGTTCAGAACCAACGCTGTCCGTGTGTCCTACGACAACAATCTGCGTCTGCGGATAGCGATTCATGATCTCGGCAATTTTGTTCAATGGCGAGTGAAAACTTGATTTGATGGTTGCTGCATTAAAATCAAAAGAAACCTCACTACTCATAGTCAGTTTGAGAATCTCATTCTGCTGACGCTCAATTTCAATCTGATGCTGCGCTCTTTCACTGGCCAGCTCTTGCTCAAATTCAGTCTGTTGCTTATCCATGTAAGCACCAGCTCCAGCTCCCAGAGCTCCACCAGCAGCACCACCAATCAATGCCCCCCTGAGGGCACCGCCAGAATGATCGTTCTGATAACCGATAATTGCTCCCGAAACTGCACCAACCAGAGCTCCGATCCCAGCTCCCTTTTTCGTATTCTCATGGGTTGTATTGGTTGCACAACCAGCCAGACTGACAACAAAACCGAGAACAAGAAAAAGAACCGACAATTTGCATTTCATACGCATTAACTCCTTTGAATTTATAGATACCAGACGAATCCTGTGCTGGATTATACTCGTCTTTTACAAAAAATAAAAGAAGTTGAAAAAAAAGGGAGACCCCAAAAAAGAGTCTCCCCGCAATAGCATAAAAATATAATATGCTTAAAAAAGTTACTTGATGCCAGCTGCAGCTTCAAGCATATCTGTAGTTACAGACTTAGGACGCTCAATAGCATAACCTAGAGCGCGATCCCAAGTGATGTTAGGCAGACAACCGAGAGCACGACCGATACCGAACAGAACGGTATAGTACTCGTATTCGGTGACACCATAGTACCACTGGATAACCCCTGACTGGGCATCAACATTTGGCCATGGGTTTTTCGCTTTACCCTGCTCAACCAAGATATCTGGTGCTGTTTCATAAATCATGCTGACCAGTTTAAACAGTGGGTAATCTTTGAGCCCTTCTGTGTTAAGGCAGAACTCACGCTGTGAAGTGTAGCGAGGGTCAGTCTTGCGCAGCACGGCATGACCGTAACCAGGGATGACCTGACCACTGTTGAGAGTATCCCAGAGAGCTTCTTTCAGCTGCTCTTTGGTCGGCAACTCGCCACCGAGTTTCTTCATGAAGTTTTGTGTCCAGCGTAAAACTTCTTCGTTCGCCAAACCGTGCAGTGGGCCAGCCAGGCCATTGATACCTGCGCTGTATGCGTAATAAGCATCAGACAATGCAGAGGCAACCAAGTGAGTGGTATGAGCAGAAACGTTACCAGACTCATGATCAGAGTGGAGGATGAAGTACATCCGGGCAACATCTTTGTAAGTATCGCTCTGACCGATCATATGTGCAAAGTTACCACCCATGTCGAGATCAGGATCAGCATCAATGTGAATGTCAGCTTTATACTTCATACGATAGATGTACGCACCGATTGGGGCAAGTTTAGCCATTAAGTTGGTAGCATCCTCATACATGTCTTCCCAGCAGGTCATCTTATTGAATTTGCCGGCAGCATAGTTATTGGAGAACACAGAATCACGCTGCATTGCCAAAATAGCTGAAGAGAACATAACCATTGGATGGCTGTCGCGTGGCAGAGCACGCATAACATCAATAACATAAGCAGGAATCTGTGAACGAGACTTCCAGTCTTCAACAACTTCCAGAGTTTGCTCCATGGTCGGAACATCACCGGTCATCAACAGATACCAGAAACCCTCAACGTAAGGATAGTCGCTACCTGGAACTTTGGGCAGGGCAGCAAATGTTTCAGGAATCGTCATACCGCGGAAACGAATTCCCTCCATTGGATCAAGATAGGAGATATCAGTCACCAGACATTTAATGCCACGAGCACCACCGATAGCCTGACCGATTGTTGCCTCACCAAGACTGACATCACCATACTCTTTGACCAGTTTAGTGACGCGGGGACGATGTGCAGCAATCTTTTCTGCTAAAACCTTTTTCAATGTTGACATACTCTCTCTCCTTTTTGTGGTTGTTGAAAACAATTTGAAGATGCCCATAGGGGCCAAGAAAGAAATATTTCCGCAATGCGGAAAGTAAGTACTGCATAAAAAACGTTCACTCGAACAGTATTGTATGCAGGATATAGATGAAAGCTAAAAGCGCTACATTGAGCCCAAATAAATGAGCCTATAAACCTTCCTTCGCCTAAAATCACAAATATCGTTTTAACAACTCACTTCCCCATTGTCAAGCTGTAAATTGTATACAGTATCCAAAAAATGTACCCGCACAAGTTCAGTGTTTTTACCTGACAAAAAAGGTTATTTTTCTCTTGCGCTACAATTACAGGTTGGATAAAATGCCTAATTATTATGCAGTTTAAATCTCCCCAAATAAACTCCCTACAACTGACAAGTCCTGTCATCCTCGCCCCCATGGCAGGTATTACCAGTTTACCATATCGTAGGATCATGAAGTCTTTTGGGGCCAGTCTGGTCTTCTCCGAGATGATCAGTGCCAACGGGTTGATTCGTGACGGTCACAAAACCCGCTTATTACTTACCACCTGCCAGGAAGAATTTCCCTTTGGAATTCAACTATTTGGAGATGACCCTGTGGTACTTGCAAAAGCGGCAAAAATGGTCGTCAATGCTGGCTCTTTGCTTGATATTAATATGGGTTGTCCGGTTAAAAAGGTAGTGCGCAGCGGCGCCGGAAGTGCGCTGCTACAAGAACCTCGCCGGGTCGGTAAAATTATTAATGCGGTGCGCAAAGTTTACCCGGGGCCATTGACGGTAAAAATACGTTCCGGGTGGAATGAACAATCACTTAACTTTCTGGAGATTGGGCAAATTGCTGAAGCAGAAGGTGTCGATGCGATCACCCTCCACCCTCGCCCGCGCAGTCAGGGATTCTCTGGAAAAGCAGATTGGGCACATATTACTGAATTGAAATCTGCTATAAACATACCGGTGTTTGGAAGTGGCGACATTTTCAACGCAGAAGATGGCTTACTGATGCTCCAGCAAACCGGTTGCGATGCCATCATGATTGGTCGGGGCGGCTATGGGAATCCCTGGTTGATAAGTCAATTACTGGATCTGCTTGCGGGGAAAAAAGTCGTTTATCCCAGTTCAGCGGAAAAACTTCAGGTTGCGTTGCAACACTTGCAGTTCCATCGAGATCATTTCGGCGGGAAAAAGACCCTCCTGGAGATGCGCAAACACCTGTGCTGGTATGCACGAGGCCTCGAGGGAGCCAGTCATTTTCGTGCAACCCTGCAGAAAACCGAACAGCTTGATCAGGTACTGGATCTAACAAAATTATTTTTCACCCAAACTGAGGCAGTATGAGTCATCCCCGTCAACTTTCACACCACGAATACGCAATGATCCTGGAAAATATTGACGATGCGGTCATTGCTATCGATCAACAGGGACTAATTATTTTTTTTAATCCAGCGGCTCATCACCTGACCGGGTTGTCCGACAAGCAAACATTGGATAAATCCTTTTTTGACTGCTTCCTACAGCAGAAAGCCCTCTGTTACCTGGCACGGACAACTCTGGAGGAAGGGCGTTCCATCTCCAGCCACGAAACGATTACACTGAAAACTTCAACTCGAAAACAACGACAGGTCAGCGTTACGGTGTCACCCATTTTTTCAACCTCTTATCCCCAACAAGGTGCCGTTCTTGTTCTCCACGACCTCACTCGGGTTCATTCTCTGGAAGGTGCGGTGCGCCATGCAGATCAGCTAGCCATGATTAAAACTATGGCTGCCGGACTGGCACATGAAATTAAAAATCCCCTCGGGGGGATCAAAGGTTCTGCCCAACTTCTACAAATGGAGCTGGCAACAAACAACGAGCTTCAAGAGTATACCCAGCTGATTGTTCGGGAGACGGAACGGATCAACCGGATTATTGAAGAGTTGTTAGATCTCTCCAGACCACGTAAGGCTCAGCTTGAACCAATCAATATTGGTCGGATGCTGAATGAGATTGTGACCCTGCAAAAAACAACTGCTGTGGATCGTGACATTCACTTCAAATGGCAACTTGACCCGAGTATCCCGGATATCCCGGGGGATCATGACCTGCTAACAAGGCTTTTTTTAAATCTGATTAAAAATGGTTGCGAAGCAACGGCACCCAAAGGTGAAATCACGATCACCAGTTGTATCGACTCTGATTATCAACGAAGCCTCCCGGGGATCCGGCCAACACCAATGGTTCAAATTACTATCAGCGACCAGGGACCGGGAATTTCTTCAGCAGAATTGGAAAAAATTTTCACCCCCTTCTACACGACCAAACCGGGAGGGAATGGTCTTGGCTTATCAATCTGTCAGAAAATTGTCACCGATCATGAAGGGCTATTGCAATTTATTGATCAACCCGATGGGGGAACCCAAGTCAAGGTTTCGTTACCACTGTTTCACAAACGCACCACAGATAAAACAGACAAAGGAAATGAATAATGGCAATTCAACGTATTCTTGTTGCTGATGACGAAGAGAGTATTCGCTGGGTTCTATCCAAAGCCTTGAAAAAACAGGGATTTAATGTTGATCTTGCCGAAGATGGTTATCAGGCCAGAAAACTGGCACAACATCATCACTATGATCTTGCGGTTTTAGATATCAAAATGCCGGGAATACAAGGACTGGACTTACTCAAGCAGTTCCGTACCGACCATCCAAAGACCCTGGTTGTTATCATGACCGCTGAAGCAACGATGGATAATGCCATCACTGCAATGAAAAATGGTGCCTATGACTACCTGACCAAACCCTTTGATCTCACCGCACTTGATGCAATTATCCTCAAAGCGGAAAAGGCGGCAGAACTGACCGGCAAGATAGATCTGCTTAAAGAAGATTTGCAGGATCAGTACAGTTTTGGACGATCAATTGTCGGCAACAGTCAGCCAATGCAAGACATTTACAAGATTCTGGGTCGGATTGCCGGATCAGACGTCACAGTTCTGGTCACGGGTGAAAGTGGCACAGGTAAAGAATTAATCACCCGGGCGATTCATATTAACAGTCAGCGCCTGGGTAAGCCTTTTATCGCCCTGAATTGTGCTGCTATTCCACACGAACTCTTGGAGTCGGAACTGTTCGGTCACGAACGGGGCGCCTTCACTGGAGCGACAGAACGTAAAACAGGGAAATTTGAGCAAGCCGACGGTGGCACTTTATTCCTCGATGAGATCGGTGATATGCCCCTTGAATTACAAACAAAATTGCTCCGGGTATTGCAAGAGAAAGAAATTACCCGGATCGGTGGAGATAAAACCCTCAAAGTCGATGTACGCATTATTGCTGCAACGAATCAGGACATTACCACCCTGGTAAAAGACAAACAGTTCAGAGAAGATCTCTATTACCGGCTCAATGTTGTTCCAATTAAACTTCCTGCACTCCGCAAACGTCGCGATGACATCCCGGAACTGGTAGACTTTTTCCTGCAAAAATCAAAGCAGGAATTTGGCATTGATTCAATGGAGTGCAGCTCGGAGGCATTAGATTTACTTAAGACATATCGATGGCCCGGAAATGTCCGGGAGCTCGAAAATGTTATCAAACGGGCAGTGCTTCTCTCACCGAATCAAGTCCTGACCTCGATAGATTTTCCAGATTTACTCGCCGGAAAAAAACAGCAGCGGCAGAGTGAATCACTCGAAGCTCTAGTTGCGCACAAATTAGAAAATTCTTTAGCGCAAATGAATTTACGCGAGATGGATAATCTCTACGAAATGGTACTGCATCAAATAGAACGACCGCTGATCAATATTGTTTTGAAAAAAACCCGCGGCAACCAGATCAAAACCGCAGAGGTTCTTGGCATCAACCGGAATACTCTACGAAAAAAAATTAAAATACTTGATATTGAAGTGAAGCGGGGCAGCTAAAAAACTACTAAGCCTGTAGACAGTTAGGCTATTAGGGCAAAAGCTAAAGACCTAAACGCCTTCAGCCCTGTTTGGCTGACTTACCTCAATAGCCATCATCCCGCTTGGCTTGATTTTCAAAACGGGTAAATTCACCCCGGAAGGTTAAATGAACTGTCCCGATTGGACCATTTCGCTGTTTCCCGATAATGATTTCGGCATCTTTATCGTGCCCCTTTTCACAGGTTCTCTCTCGGCTCTTACAATCTTCGCAATACACGGATTCACGATAAACAAACATAATCACGTCGGCATCCTGCTCAATGGCACCAGACTCACGTAAATCTGCCATCATTGGTCGTTTATCGGTGCGACTTTCGAGAGAACGATTTAACTGCGACAGAGCCACAACCGGCAATGCCAGTTCCTTGGCTAAGGCTTTGAGAGAGCGAGAAATTTCGGATATTTCCTGCTGCCGACTTTCGGGGTTACTCCCCCGCATCAACTGCAAATAATCGACAATAATCAGCCCCAAACCATGTTCAGCCTTCAAACGTCGGGCTTTTGAGCGCAATTCAAGAACCGATATAGCCGGGGTGTCATCGATAAAAATTTGCGTTTCATTCAACTGTCCAGCCGCCATCGTCAACTTCGGCCAATCCGACTCCCCAAGGTGTCCAGTACGCAGCCGTCCGGCATCGACCTTGGCCAGAGAACAGAGCATCCGTTGAACCAGCTGCTCTTTACTCATCTCCAGAGAGAAAATCACTGCGGGAACCGCTTTATCTGCGTGGGTGGTCGCATATTCAACCAGATTTAGAGCAAAAGCGGTCTTTCCCATGGAAGGGCGTCCGGCCACAACAATCAAATCGCTCGACTGCAAGCCAGCCGTCATCTTGTCTAAATCGTGATAACCAGTCGGAACTCCAGTGACCAGCTCTTTGCGCTCATAGAGTGCTTCTATCGACTTGAAGGTATCTTTCAGAATATCCCGAACCGGGAAATAGGAGGGGCGAATCCGATTTTCAGAGATTTCAAAAATGGATTTTTCGGCCTGATCAAGAATCTCCTCCATATCCCCGCCTTCGTATCCACGGGTGGCAATAGCAGTTGAGGCCTCAATCAATTTACGTGCAACCGATTTCTCTTTAACCAACTTACAGTAGTAGTTAATATTGGCTGCGGTTGGAACATAGTCAACCAAAGTTGCCAGATAGGTGCTTCCTCCAACTGCCTCAAGCTCACCACGATCTTTAAGTACTGCAGTCAAAGTCACCAGATCAGCTGGTTCACTTTTATCCCCCAGAATAATCAGAGCATTGAAAATCTTCCGGTGACTCTCGCGGTAAAAGTCCTCTGTAGTCAGATACTCTAATGCCCGGTTGAGTGCCTCATTTTCGAGCAACACCCCGCCAAGTACCGACATTTCAGCTTCGAGATTCTGTGGTGGCAAACGATGTGTCTGGTTCTCTTCCATAATAACTCCCAAAAATAAAATCAGTCTCGAAGGATATCAGAGTCGGGTCAAAGAAAAAAGCGGAAGGTACGTCACCTTCCGCTTTTTATAATTATTCCGCGCAAATTCAATGTGGACTTGCCCTTCCCATAAAAAGGGCATCTGTCGCCCGGATGGCGACAGTCAAACCCCGCTGATAGGTTTAAGGATCACTTGAAATAGGGAGGATAAGGTCTCTTTGCTGAGTAATTACCGTTTTTTCAAGGTTTAACAAATTGTTCCTGTGCTTATTTTATGTGGATCAATTGCTCACTCGGCAATGCAAATTTCCGATAAAAACAACTCGCCCGAGTCTTACCTGATTCAGGGTCTTTGGTATGGCAGGCGCCGCCACCCTGCGGTTCAACCCGATAAACCAGAGCATCCTGATCACAATCGGTCAAGATTTCGATAATTTTCAAAAAATCACCGGAGGTTTCTCCTTTAGTCCACAATTCGTTGCGTGAAGTCGACCAGAACGTCGCCATCCCCTTTTCCAAAGTAGTTTTCAGGGCTTCGGGATTGACGTAAGCAAGCATCAAAATCCGTCCATCAGCAGCATCCTGCACCACCGCAGGAATCAAACCGCCACGCTTTGCAAAATCAATCAGCAACTCTGTTCCTTCTTCCAACATTTTCTTATCCATCATAATCTCCCAAAAAAATAAATATTTTAAACGGAGAGGCGGAGAGGGACAGAGAAATTCAAGAACCAAAATTTGACCTTTGATTACAGATCAAAAACAACTCAATCTTTTCTCTGCAGACTCTCCGATCTCAGTGTCTCTGCGTTGAGAAATACCATCAAAAATGTTTGGCTTTCACCATATTTTGAGTAAAAACCTTAGGTGCAGGAATCGGCACAATACCATCAACACCGAGCCGCAGCAGTTTCGGAGCCAGAATATTTAATTCAGATTCCCGAATAACGGCAGAAACACTACACCAGGCTTTATCAACCACTGGACTGACGGTAGGCGAGATAACCGATGGCAGCATCTTTTCAACCTGAGACAAGACTGCGGTCGGGACATCCATAAACACCAGGTATATCGGCTCACGTTCAGCCTGCAAAACCGCTTCGATACACATGCGGATATCTTCCATTTTTTCTAGTTTAGCAATGTCTTTCATCGCTTCACGATTCGCAATCAACTGCGGATTGGAAGTAAACAATTCGGCAACAATAAGATTACCGTTTGCTTTGAGAGTAGCTCCCGTTTCGGTAATATCGGTAAACGCATCACATTCTCCCATATTCACTTTTGCTTCAGTCTTGCCCTCACTATGCAGAATCTCAATATCTTCTATGCCGTACAGTTCTGCCATGCGCCGTTTGGTCAAATTCGGTAACTCGGTCGCAATAATCTTCCCCCGACAGTCTTCAGGGGTTTCGATGCCAAGTCCTGGCCGAGTTGCCAGAACTAATTTGGAAGGTTGATTTGTATACTTAGAGAAAATAAAATCCCCCAGTACTTCAACCTCCCGCTCCCGGCCAGCTTCAAAAATATAATCCTTGCCGGTAATACCACAATCGACAATACCGTCACTGACCTTCTGCGCCATTTCCTTACGATCCAACACCCGAAATACCACATCCTGATCGTAAGGACCCATCAGTTCATATTGACGACTTTTCTGTAGTGGTCGACCCGATTTTGCCAACAAGCGCAAGACTTGATCATTCAGGCTACCTGACGGTATCCCAAAATAGAGAACTCCCTCTTTTTTTCCATATGACATAGATAATTACCCTTTAGCTAAATGATCAACAGATTTTTTGTCCGCAGTATTCTGCCAATAAGTGTCGAAAACTTCAATGAAAGTTTCTGATAATGTTGTGAGAGGAACTCTTTTTTATTCCCCGCGGTCACTGAAAGCTTTGCAGATATGTTCAGCCAACGAATCGACAACAGTATGTTCGGATCCTGGGTTCCGATGCAGCATAAATGAAGCACTCGGCATTGGCGGAAAGCCTTCCTCAATTCTCAGCTCTCGCATTCCCGGCGGGATAATGCTCCGACTGATCGCGGCAACTGCCAAACCGGCGAGAACTGCGGCTTTCAGCCCCATAAGGGTGGCACTGGTATAGGCGATCCGATAGTCAATATCGGCCTTTTCCAGAGCCTTGATTGCCCAGCTGCGGCTATAACACTCATCTGGAAACAAAGCCACTGGCAGCGGCGTTTCCTCGTGCTGAAAATGTTGTTCCGAGGTAACCCAGACCATTGGATCACGTTGTAACAGGATGGCATCTTCAACCTCCGAAGTCGGCGAGGTTGTTATTGCCAGATCAAGCTCGAGACGCTTCATCCGTTTATTCAGCTGATGGCTTGGTTCACAGGTTACATCTACCTGGACATGTGGACAATTTCTGGAAAAACCGGCCAGTATATCCGGTAGAAAACGGGTCACGTAGTCGTCTGGAAGGCCAATACTGACCCTCCCGGAAAGTTCCGGTCGTTTCAGCAGAGAAACCGCCTCCTCATTCAGCTTCAGAATCCTTCGCGCATAACTCATCAAGGTCAGTCCGTCAGCCGTCAATTTAAGATTACGACTGTCCCGGATAAAAAGCGGCTTGTCGATCAACTCTTCCAGTCGCTTGATCTGCATACTGACCGCAGATTGGGTTCGGTTGATCTGTCCAGCTGCCAAACTAAAATTACCGCTGTCGGCGATGGCAATGAAGGTGCGTAACAGTTCTGTCGGTAGATTGATTATCATATTTTCCTCGCAGTCAACTATGATGATCTCGCAAAAACCAATTGGATGGCTAAGCAAAATTTTTGTTCCACAAGACGTCATGGGGCGGACTTTTTGCGACGCCATCACCTATCAACAATATTGATCTCAGACATAAAAACAATTCATTTGATTGACCCGCTAGTTTGTATCATATTCCTGCCCGCAAAAAATACTGTCGTCTCAAAAAGGAGAGCAACTATCCTTTATGGAAGAACATCAGCAGCAACACTGGAGACCTTCAGCACTCAGTTTCTGGCAGAATGTTAGGCGGATATTGCAAAACTTAGGGTGGTGGATTGAGTGCTTTTCCTACGACCAGCAATCTATCAGCAATATTGATGATAGACATAAGAACAATTCGTTTGATTGAACAATCGTTTTGTAGCATAATTAGCCTACAAAAATTATTACCATCCAAGAAAGGGGTGAGACTATGTTTATAGAACAATATCAGCAGCAGCATTGGGGATCTTCGGCGCGCGGTTTCTGGCAAAGTTTTGGACAGTTATTGCAGAACTTGGGACGGCGAATGGAGCGTATTTCACAATTGTCCGATCAGCGTCAGCAACTACTGGAAATGGACGATCATATGCTGAAGGATATCGGTCTCAATCGTACCGACGTCGTAAGATTGACCGGGTGGCGATGGTTCAAAAGTGATCCACTATTTTCGGGAAAAAGCTAGGATCGACATTGTCTTTCACTTCACTTCTGAGAAGTTCTTGAGACATAACCTAATAAGGGCGGAAGATCGAATGATCTTCCGCCCTTATTTATTGCTTAAAATAACTGGGTTTAATTTCCAGCCATCATCGCTTCAATATCACCTTGTACATCACCGATTGCTTTAATATTAAAGTTATCAACCAGAACTTTAGCCACATTGGGTGACAAGAATGCTGGCAGGGTTGGTCCAAGACGAATTCCTTTAACGCCGAGGGACAGCAGAGCCAGCAGAACGATCACCGCTTTCTGCTCATACCAGGCGATATCGTAAGAAATCGGCAGATCGTTGATATCATCCAGTTCAAAAACTTCTTTCAATTGCAAGGCAATATAGGCGAGTGAGTAAGAATCGTTACACTGACCAGCATCCAGAATACGTGGAATACCACCGATATCACCGAGATCCAGCTTATTGTAACGGAACTTAGCACAGCCAGCAGTCAGAATAACCGTATCCTTCGGCAACTCTTCTGCCACTTCGGTATAATAATTACGAGTTTTGTGACGACCATCACAACCAGCCATAACGACAAAGCGCTTCAGGTCACCCGATTTAACCGCAGCAACAACCTTATCAGCTAGTGCCATAACCTGAGCGTGAGCAAAACCACCAACAATTTTACCGGTTTCAATTTCTGTTGGCGGCTCACACGTTTTGGCTTGCTCAATCAGAGCAGAAAAATCTTTGCTGCCACCTTCGGCACGATCACCAATATGAGCAGCACCCGGCCAACCGGCCATCCCAGTGGTATAGATACGGTCTTTATAAGCATCCTGAACTGGAGTAATACAGTTGGTAGTCATCAGAATTGGACCATTAAAAGAGGCAAACTCTTTCCCCTGATCGTACCAGGCATTGCCATAGTTACCGACAAAATGGTCGTATTTTTTGAATGCGGGATAATAGTTAGCTGGCAACATTTCACAGTGAGTATAAACGTCAACACCAGTGCCCTCAGTTTGCTTGAGCAGCTCTTCCATATCTTTCAAATCGTGACCTGAAATCAGGATACCGGGTTTATTACTGACGCCGATGTTAACCTCAGTAATCTCTGGATTACCATAGGTTGTGGTATTGGCTTCATCAAGCAGAGCCATGGCAGTGACAGCTGTTTCACCACATTTCAACACCATACCAACCATTTCATCGACACTTAAATCCTGGGTTGTGGATACCAAAGCATCAACCATAAAGTCATAAACCTCTGATTTTTCGAAACCAAGCATGGCGGCATGATCAGTATAGGCAGCCATCCCCTTGAGGCCATAAACCAACAACTCCCGCAAGGAACGGACATCTTCATTCACTTGGGAAAGAACCCCGACCTCAGCACCCTTGGCGACAAAATCAGCTTCGGCACCATTCCAATTGACAACATCAGCATCACTGCTGAAACCAATTGCGGTTTTCAAACCATCGCGCTTAGAAATAGATTCATTAATCAACTCAACAAAGCGGTCATTATCAAAGTTTGCGTTGGTAATCGTTGCAAACAGTCCCTGAGCAATAAATAAACCAATAGATTTATCCAGTTTACCCTGTTTCTTGGCTTCGTCAGCCACAACGGACAGCCCTTTCAGAGTGTAAACCAGCAGATCCTGCAATTGAGCAGTATCTTCTTTTTTTCCACAAACGCCAACAACGGTACAACCGGTTCCCTTTGCTGCTTCTTGACATTGAAAACAAAACATACTCATTTTAATATTCTCCTTTGTAATTGGGGGGGGGCAGTGCTCTCTTTGCAGCCAGAAGATGCCACAAGAAACAAACGAAAAAATTGACGCAGGTCAATTGTGGACTTTTTAGGTTATAGTTGCTTTTAAATGTTCTATCTCTATGATTTGTTACGTCTGAATTCTAGCATATTAATATGCCACATTCAATTACCACCAAATAAGTAATAATTTTAGGTTTACTTGATGTGAATCAATTCTCTCAACATCTTATTCCTCTATAATCACCTACAAACACATAAAGGAGACCAGACAATGACAACAACAACAATAATAGATAAGATCCATAAAGAGATGACCGTTAAAGAAGTTCTCGACCGTTGGCCGGCAACCCTGGACGTTTTTGTGGCAAACGGGTTTGAAAACTTTCGTGATGAAAAACAGCGCAATGCAGTCGGCGCATTTCTGAAACTCGGGCGAGCTGCCCAAACCAAAAAATACGATCTTGATAATTTTCTCAGCTTGCTGCAAGACAAGATTAATGAGGAGTTGAATCAGGTCGATGTCACCATGAAAGTGACTGAAAAAACCGGCAGTCAGGTGACCGTTTCCGGGCTACTCCCCTGTCCAGTTCGACTGCCGCTGCTTGAAGGCTTTGACGCATTTATTGAGAACTATACAAAAGAAACCGGCAACTCTGTCAGCTACAAATTGGAAGCCGCTTCGGTTGGAGCCAGCTGGATCGAAGAAAATATTCAGGGAATTGACGATGCTGATGACCTTCCGGACATTTTCCTTTCCGCCGGATTTGAAACATTTTTTGATCAGAAAACGATTGGACGCTTCAAGGATCAAGGCATTTTTACAGATATCACCAGCGCCGAAGTCAACCCCGATTTTGCCGCTATTGACATTAAAGATCCAAAGAAAGATTATTCAATTATCGCCGCAGTTCCTGCTGTTTTTATGGTGAATCACGATGTTCTTGGAGACCTCCCAGTGCCTCGCCGCTGGTCAGATCTGTTGCAGCCGGAATATGAACAACAGGTTGCCCTGCCGGTCGGCGATTTTGATCTATTCAATGCTATTCTCCTGTCCCTGCACAAAGAGCTTGGTGACGAGGGGATTAGAAAACTCGGACGTTGCATGTTAAAATCGATGCACCCGTCACAAATGGTTAAAAATGCCAAACGAGTTGCCGAAGAAAAACCGATTGTGACCATCATGCCCTATTTCTTTACCAAAATGGCAAGAATGGTCAAAAGCCTCGAAATTGTCTGGCCTGAGGACGGTGCTGTCGTCAGCCCGATCTTCATGCTCACCAAAAAAGCAACCCTTGAGCGGGTCAAACCCATTGCTGAATATCTTGCCAGTAAACCTGTCGGCGAAGTTCTGGCACAAAAAGGGTTGTTTCCATCCGTTCACCCCGAAGTCGATAATTTGCTTGAAGGAGACCACCCATGGAAGTGGGTTGGCTGGGACTATATTTATCAAAATGATATCGGGGCATTAATTAAACAGACAACCCAAATTTTTGAAGACTCTATGAACGCAGTCTAAAGGAGTGACCATGCGTTTTCTAACCATATCCGGGCCCCCCTCATCGGGAAAGACTTCGGTCATTTTACGGGTCATTGAAGCATTACAGGAAAAAGACAGAAAAATCGGTGTCGTCAAATTTGACTGCCTTCTCACCGATGACGACAAATTGTACGCAAAAAAAGGGGTTCTGGTCAAAAAGGGGTTATCAGGAGCACTTTGTCCAGATCACTACTTTGTCAGCAATATCGAAGCATGTGTCACCTGGGGGCATGCCAACCACTGCGAATATCTCATCAGTGAAAGTGCCGGTTTATGTAACCGCTGTTCTCCCCACATCAAAGAGATCACGGCAGTCTGCGTCATTGACAACCTCAGCGGAATCAACACCCCGAAAAAAATCGGTCCGATGCTCAAATCTGCCGATATCGTTGTCATCACCAAGGGGGATATTGTTTCTCAGGCAGAGCGGGAGGTCTTTGCATCACGGGTTAAGCAGGTCAATCCCGGTGCTGTCATCATGAATGTCAACGGTATTACCGGGCAGGGAGCCTTTGAGCTGACCAGCCTGTTCGAAGATGCGTCCGATATCGAAACCTTGAAGGGAAAAACCCTGCGTTTTTCGATGCCATCGGCACTCTGCTCCTACTGTCTGGGTGAAACCCGGATCGGAGAAGAATATCAGACCGGCAATATCCGCAAGATGGAGATTTAATCAATGAAAGATACCACATTATTTCAGCAGCCGTTGCTTGAAACTCTCATTGACCACCCTTACATTGAGGATTTTCTGACCTCTTTCGGCTTAATCGTTAAACCGGGAAAGGAAAGTCTGGCGGCATACCTTGACAATCTTGATCCAGACACTCTGGAAGATCTGGGCATTGCCGAAGAGCAACTCCGTCAGAGTCTTGATGATTTTTTAACCGGAATGATGGCAATGAGCGACCCGATGGATAAGGTTGAATCTCTCACCATTATCGGGGGGCACAATAAGTCTGGTAACCCTGAAAATCTGGAACTGATTCTGAAGCCAGGTGAGATTATCTGCATCGTCGGCCCAACCGGTTCGGGAAAAAGTCGCCTTCTGGCCGATATTGAATGGGTCGCGCAAGGCGACACCCCGACCAAACGCAAAATCCTTATCAATGGTCAAGTCCCAGACAGCAAGTGGCGTTTTTCCACTGAATATAAACTGGTGGCACAATTGTCCCAAAATATGAATTTTGTCATGGATCTGTCGGCAGATGAATTCATCCGCATGCACGCAGAAAGCCGACTGGTCACCAATCCGGAAGAAATAGTGACCCAGATTCTGCAGCAGGCCAACGAACTGGCGGGAGAACAATTTGCTCCAGACACCCCCGTCACATCTTTAAGTGGCGGACAATCCCGAGCGCTGATGATCGCTGACATGGCAATTTTGAGCAAATCACCTATTGCTCTGATTGATGAAATTGAAAATGCCGGAATCGACCGTAAAAAGGCATTAGACTTGTTGGTTCAGGAAGAAAAAATTATTTTAATGGCAACTCACGACCCGATTCTCGCCCTGATGGGTGACCGCCGTCTGGTGATTAAAAATGGCGGTATCGATAAAATTATTGAATCGAGTCAGGCAGAACGAAAAAATCTGGTGACATTGGAAAAATTAGATAACAAACTTCTCGCCCTGAGAAACAGAATCCGAACCGGGGATACCCTGGAAAACATCTAGTGGATGGCTATGCAAAAATTTCTTCCTGCAAGGCGCAGTGATTTTTCAAGGGAGAAGGCATACATTTAGTCTGTCAAGATCTTGAGAAAACGCTCTAATGCAGCAGGTCGGACTTTTTGCACCGCCATCAAGGAGGATAAAACGATGCATGATGGTTGTAGTGGAAGTTTTGGCAATGGGGAACAGATTGTCAACAAATTAAGGCAGATGGGCTTCAGCAGCTACGCGATGCCGACTTCCCCAGAAATTAAATGTACAAGTTGTGAAACTGTTTTCACCATGCGGACGATGGAAGACCGCTGTGACAATTGCGGCATGGTCTATGGAGTCACTCCCTGTCATGCAACTGATCCTGGGAGTATCCAACCCGCAGGTATTGATTACTGATTGACTGGATATTGCAGTAAACTTGGGACTGTCCCCAGCACCATCGGGGGCTGTCCCAAAGTTTACGATCCACGAAGAACCACGGCGGTTTGCACCGCAAAAGCCCGGGACAAACCCACTGGTCTCCCCCTATTTCTGTTCCTCGTTCGCCGATGCTGAAATAAACTGCCAGAGGACAGATCTGACAGAACTATCCAACTCGTGAAAACTGATCCCGACACTGTGTTTATCCCGCCTGTCCTTTTTTGCTTTTTCGGTCCAGCAAATTTCCCCAGTTATCGAAATAACCTCCTGCCGCTCCGGTAATGAAAAGTGAATAGAAGCTTGCCCCCTAACCCTTGGTAGCAGATTTGAACTGGGAATTTCTATACGTGCACCTTCCATACTAAGATTGGAAAAAACACCACTACATTCATGTTTATTGTAACGAATCGTTACCCGTAAAGGGGCAATAAACTGCATCCGAAAATTATCTCGAGCTCCGGTCATCATCCCTTGTAGAATATTTAAAAATTGTTTGATACTGCTTTTGCTGACGGCAGAGCTAACTGGATTCTCTTCCATTGAGCTATGTTCATCAATCACCTCATCTAACAATTTGCGGTAGCGAAAAAACCGCTTAAGCAGATCCCGCCGATCAAAAGTGAAACCATTCGATGAAACCAGAACATTATTGACCGCAACATCAGCTCCACAGTGTTCGCAGACAATTGTCGTGATTTCCGCCAATAATGCGGAACTGATATATTTATTACACTTGGAGCATTTCATTATCAGCATAGGAATTTTCTTGCTTTGACAACTTGTTATAAATCAACTGAAATAAAATTCGTGATCCAGATAGCGATCTTTAATTTTAATAATTTCCGGTAAATTTTCTAAAAACAGCTCCACCATGATCGGTTCAAAATGGTGACCAGATTCTTTCTGAATTGCCTCGGTCACTTTTTCTAGCGGCCAGGCTTGTTTATAAGGTCGGTCTGAGGTTAAGGCATCAAATACATCACTAATCGCGGCAATTCGTGCAGAAATCGGGATTTTATTTCCAGAAATTCCATGAGGATAACCACTGCCGTCCCATTTTTCATGATGATAAAGGGCAATCTCCCGTGCTAAAGAAATCAGTGGTGAATTATGTTCACCAATGATTCTGGAGCCAATTTTGGGATGCTGCTGCATTATCAGCCACTCCTCAGGGGTCAGTTTTTTTGACTTTAACAAAATACTGTCTGGAACCCCGATTTTGCCAACATCATGCATCGCACTGGCATAGAGCATTAATTCTGAAAATTCCTGACCTAACCCGCGCTGTAACGAGAGTAAACTACAGATATGGCTCATCCGTTTAACGTGTGCCCCGGTTTCGTTATCTCTTAACTCCCCGGCAACAGCCAGTCGTTCAACAATCTCAAACTGGGTTGAGAGAATTTCTTTCGTCCTCTTACGAATTTCACTCTCGAGCAGAGCTTTCCGGGACACCTGCTGTTTATGATATAAACTCGCTTGCAGAATATTCTGAATTCGCAGCAGGACTTCCCAATTTTCATACGGCTTGGCAATAAAATCTTTAGCGCCCATCTCCAGCGTTTTTTTTCGAGTTTTTGGATCTGCATGAACAGACAACACAATCACCGGCAAAAAACTGCCTTTGGCATCTTTTTGCAACCGTTGTAAAACGTTTATCCCTGAGACTCCAGACACCCCGGATATATCCAACATATCAATATCAAGAAGGATCAGATCAAAGCGATTCTTCCTGTTCAAAGGAAGGGCTTGAAAAATCTCATTTGTGGAAAAAAGATTATTATACCCCTCCTTTTCCATTATCTCGTGCAGCGGCATAGCATTAAACGGATCACCGGACACAATTAAAATTTTGGCTGAATAAATATCACTCAGGGCACTGCTTGTGACAAGATCGGTTAAATCTAAATCAAAATCACGAAACACAGTCAGATCTCCAAAATTGCGTTCATAGAATTAAATAACGGTTTGTATCAAGTTGTCTCATAACTAACCTGAATGACAAACAAGGTGACTCATTGAGTCGCGTACCCCCCCCCACATGACATTAACTAAAGTCAACATTACGCCAAAACAAGAATTAACTCAAATAAATAATTATCTGCTAACCTGTTGCCAAATACAAAACAGTGATAATACCGCCGTTAGCCTAATAAACTTCCTGATCGAGATAACGTTCTTTGATTTCTATAATTTCCGGTAAATTTTCAATAAAAATCTCGACCATTATCGGTTCAAAGTGCTTACCTGACTCTTCCTGAATAACCTTGACAGCTTTTTCCACTGGCCAGGCTTGTTTATAAGGTCTTGCGGAGGTCAACGCATCAAAAACATCACTGATTGCAGCAATCCGGGCAGAAACTGGAATATTCTCACCAGCAATCCCATGAGGATATCCACTGCCGTCCCACTTTTCATGGTGATAAAGGGCAGTTTCCCGTGCCAGAGCAATGATATTTGAATCATGATTGCCAATAATTCGGGCACCAATTTTTGGATGCTGTTGCATCACCTGCCACTCTTCCGGGGTCAGTTTTCCAGATTTCAGCAGAATACTATCTGGGATGCCAATCTTTCCAACATCATGCATCGTGCTTGCATAGAGCAAAAGGGTTGAAAAATCTTTCCCGAGTCCATGCTTACTCGCCAATAAACGACAGATATGGCTCATCCGTTTAACATGAGCGCCTGTTTCATTATCGCGCAGTTCACCGGCAGCACCGAGACGCTGCACAATTTCAAACTGGGTTTCACGGATTTCCTCAGTTCTCTTGATGACTTCACTTTCCAAAAGATCAGCTCGCACAACCTGGCGGGTATAAAACATGCGCGTTTGCAGAGTGTTTTCAATTCTTAACAGAACTTCCCAATCTTCAAATGGCTTGGTGATAAAATCCTTGGCTCCAGCCTCCAAAGCCTGTTGCCGGGTCTCCTGATCGGTTTGCGCCGTGAGAATAATAACTGGCAGAAAGTCGTCTCTGGTCACTTTATTCAGCTCCTGCAACACCTCAATTCCCGACATCCCCGGCATACGGATATCAAGAAGAAAAAGATCGAACTGATGTTCCCGATGCAGGGGGAGAACCTGAAATGGGTCGGTCGTGGAAAAAATATTTTTGTATTCTTCTTCTTCCAAAACGGCTTCAAGTAAAGCAACATTTGACGGATTATCATCTACAATTAGAATCTTAGCATCGTGAATATCTGCCAAAGCACTGCTCATCAGTAAATCGGTCAAAGCTAAATCAATGTTCATGTGCTATCTCCTAAAATATCAGCAATAGTTTTGCGCAGCAGATCAATATCAAGCGGTTTTGGCACATAACCATCAAAACCCATCTTGTGCACCTTTCTAACTGTTTTTTCCATAGCATCCGCGCTGACGACAATAACCGGAATAAATTCTGTTTTTGGATTTGCCTTCAGCTGTCGATAGACTTGAAAACCATCAATGCCGGGTAAGTTGAGATCCAGCAAAATCAAATCAGGGATACTTTTTAACGCCTTCGAAACACCCTCTTCCCCAGTCATGGCAATAACCAATCGGAAACCCTCTTGTTCGGAAAAAAAGTCCTGCATAAAAGTGACATTTGCCGGATTATCTTCGACATAAAGAACCAGTTTTTGCTGGGTATTTTTAGCGCGGAACTTAGTTTCGCTCTTGTTCTCCTCAGATAAACTGACGGGATCTTCTGCAGCTGTCAGCACCACCGCTACTGGCAGCGTAAACCAGAAGGTACTCCCCTCCCCCGGCTGACTTTCAAAACCGATATCACCACCCATTTTTTCCACCAGCTGCTTGGTGATCGTCATTCCAATCCCGGTTCCTTCAATGTCATCAGGATTCTCCACAGCCCTTGTAAATGGGGTAAAAATATCTTTCTGCTTGTCCTCCGGGATCCCGATACCATTATCGACAACAACAAAGCGCAAGAACTCTGGAATATCAGTTTCGACATCGATTATGACAGAACCACCTGAATTGTTGTATTTCACTGCATTGGATAAAAAGTTAAGGACAACCTGCTTTACTCGAGTCAAATCCGCCCTGATCAAAGGCAGTTCTTTTCCATCACACTGATTTGTGATTGTGATCGACTTCTCCTCTGCCAGAGGGCTGATCAAAGCAAGACAGTCTTCAAGGACAACATGCGGATCTAACGGTTCAACAGAAAGGGAGAATTCACCCGATTCAATCCGCGCCAGATCAAGGACTTCATTAATCAATTGCAACAGGTGCTGACCTGCTGTCTGGATCTGTTCAGTCATCCCCTTTTGCTTTTCATTCAGTGGATTTTTTTTACTTTTGAGCATCAGTTGCGAAAACCCGTTGATGGCATTAAGAGGAGTTCTCAGTTCGTGACTCATTTGCGAAAGAAAATTGGATTTAGCCTGATTAGCCTGTACTGCAATTTTTCTCGCCCGTTTCAGCTCGGTGATATTTTCTTTAACGGCAACAAAATGGGTAATTTCATCCGCAGTGTTCTTGATTGGTACCACCAGAACGTTCTCTATATAGAGTTCACCGTTTTTCTTTTTATTGGTAAATTCACCCCGCCAGACACTTCCTGCCGTGATAGTTTCCCACAACTGGGTGAAGCGTTGTTCTGGTGTCTGTCCCGACTTTAACACCCGGGGATTCTGACCGACGGCCTCAGTAAAACTGTACCCGGTTATTTCAGTAAATGCGGGATTGACATATTCTATCGTTCCGTCAATATCGGTAATGACAATACTACTGGGTGATTGTTCAACCACCAGCTGTAATTTACGGGTTTCTTCTTCGTTTGTTTTGCGGAGGGTCACATCACGGGAACTCAAAATATAACGAGCCGAAGTTCCTTCTTGTTCAAATTTACGAATGATTGATTCAAAAACTCGATACTCTCCGTCGCCATTCAAAACCCGGTATTCAACCGGACTTATCCCTTTATAGCGCTCACAAATTGCCTCGAAATTGAAGTATGTCAGATCCTCTGGATGAACAAATTCACGAATATTGTGACCAATTACATTTTCAGGTGAAAACCCAAGCACAGAGAATGCGGACGGGCTGGCGTAAAACACTATTCCCTGGCTATCAACAATCGTGATAACATCGGAGATATTTTCAATTAATCTTCGATAATGCCGTTCGCTTTCAATCAACTCCAACTGCACCTGTTTGCGTTGGAGTATCTGTTCTTCCAGCGCACTGGTACGAACTTTAACCTTTTCTTCGAGTTGTTCATTTACCACTTTCAGAGCACTTTCAGCATTCTTTTTATCCGTAACATCCAGGGAATATTCAATCATTTGCACCAGAGTTCCATCTGCATCAAAAACTGGATGTCCATGAATTTCAACAAAAGTTACATCCCCCTGATCATTACGATGGATATGCTCGACAATCACCGGAGCCTGCGTTTTTTTAACAATTTGCAACGGACAAGGATGATCAACACCAGCACAGGGGGTCTCCTGATGATGGGTTAACGCATGACAGGTCTTAGATGTTTCATCACCGTTTTTTAAAGCCGCTGAATTGGCAAGAACGATTGAATAATTGTTTGCATCAATCACATAAAAGGGATGGGATAAGGATTCGATTATATTGAGCAGAAAATCTGCCTGTTTGGTTATCTGTGTCTCCGCTTTTTTACGTTCTGTAACTTCATTTTCAAGGGCTGACGTCCTTTTCTGGACAATCTCCTCAAGATGTTTATTCGCCTCCAGAAGCCTCTGTTGATAACGTTGCCGATCCAGCAAAATTTTTCTGCTGGAGTTCAGAACCAAGGTTCCCATCAGTAAAATAAAAATGGCTGCAACCGCTTGGGAAGTATTTTCAATCAAGCGGTATTTCTGCTTAAATTCTGTATTAACTTTCTGAATCCGTGCCCTTTCTTGAAAACTTTGAAGAAAAAGTTCACTGGAATTTTTTAGAATTTGATTAAAAAATGGCTCTATCCCCTTATAGTAATTACTGACTTTTTGAATCGCTCCCGCAACCAGGAGCAGATCCCCGCTTTCCAATATGTATATTTTCTGTTCAACAACCCCCTGAAACTCCTCAACAATACCATCTAATTCTGTCAGTTTAGCTCTCAGTTCAAGGATTTCTACATTAATCCCCTGGTGGTGAAAATTAACATAGGTCAAGTTGTGAGACACACCATCATCAAAACCAAAGTTGACCAGATTATTGACAGTTTTTTTACCTCCTTGATCAAGAACAACCAATAGCTCCATAATTTCCGCTTTTAACACCGCAAGAGAAGTCAACGTGCGCCTCATTTCATGAATAGAGGTAGCATTGGACATATCATGCAACTTCACATTTACTGCCAGGATTTTTTTCTGCAGAATATGTGAAAGCTCCGTTTTTACCTGTTCATTGTCCTGTAACATCTGTAGGTAACTTTGCCGTTTATTCAACAGCTCCTGCCCAAAATAAAGTCCGGCAAAGCTGATCATAAACAGACAGAGCAACAAAATGATCTGAGCAACGATGTTTTTTTGAAAAGTCTGTAACCTCGATATTTTCAATCCAAAAATCCGTATTTTCGAAAAATATTTTGCATAATTCACCATGGAGTTAGAAAGCATAAATAATACAGAGAAAGACCCATAGATGCAACCTAAAGTTAGCTATATATAATTATTATTTACAAATAGTGTTCCTATCTCCAAGAACTGAATTAAAACCAAAAAGGGCGGTAGATCCAAGATCTACCGCCCTTAAAGTTTCAACAGATAACTTAAAAGTTTATTACGCTTCTTCTGCAGCCTTAACAATAACTTTTAGTTCTGCAACAACACCTGCATCAAGCTTAACAGGAACGACGTGCTCACCAAGAGATTTAATTGGCTCACCAAGTTGAATTTTCTTACGGTCAATCTCAACCCCCGCTTCCTGTAGCTTGGCTTCAAGATCCATCGATGTGACGGAGCCAAATAACTTACCCTCTTCACTGGCACGCTGGACAAATTCACAGGTGACTTTTTCAACCCGAACCTTGACCCCTTCGGCATCTTTAGTCACTTTTTCCAGCTTGTGAGCCAGTTGACGTTTTCTGTGATCAAGTTCCTTGACATTGCGCTCATTGGCTGCACTTGCCAGTCCCTTTGGAATCAAAAAATTTCTGGCGTAACCAGCTTTAACAGACACCACATCACCAATGATCCCAAGACCATCGATATTCTCCTTTAAGATAATACTTGTATTCATGTCTCTCCTCCGTATTGGATCGAGTTTATATTTTCTTTTGCCTGGGTCGGCGAAAATCGATCCACAGATCAAAAACACCAGCACAGGTAATAATTATTGGCAAAGGATTGAGTATCAACAAAAGGAGATAGATCAAACCTTTAACCAGCGGTGGATAGGTCTTTTTTTGTAGAAAGCTGTTGACGACTGCCATTCCCTGCAAAAAATAGAGGGGCAGCAAGACCACCAACAAATTTCGCCCAACTAACGAAACAATTTCAACCGGCAGCAGCCAAATAAAACCAGCGGCAATCAATACCCAGATCAGTCCGGGAGGCAAACGCCATCTAGCAAAAGGGATCCCATAAATCTGGTACCAGTTCCCCTTAAGGCGGTACAATAACAAGAGACAAAACGTCTGTATTGCCAATATAGAAGCGAAGTAAAGACCGTAAAAACTTTGACTAATAAACTCAGCCAGATCTTCGACAACCTGTTGCATAGTCTGCAACTGCGACTCACTGAACCCGGTATCGCGATAAATTTGCATTGCCTGATCAACTTCAGCCTTGATCATCTGATCAATCAGGGTCTGAAAATTGATCCCACCAGCAGCAACAGCCAACAACATCATCCCTGCTGTCACAACTGCTGAACCAACAGTCGCATATAAAACGGCTCGATCCCAAGGCAACTGCTGCCGTAAAAAAAACGGTAACAACAAAGAACCAACACCAAATATGCCTAAATAAGCAAACAGCGTATATGTTGTCACCAGCTGAAGCAATAAAGCGCTGGTTACAACAACGACAACAATCCCGGATTTTAAGCCGAAACGCATACTCAAGTAAGCGGCCGCCAGAGGGGTCAGGAGGTTAAGAAAAGCACCTGGTGAGCCGATCCAGCTGACACCGAGCAGACAGAGCAGGGTCACGCCGATTCCAACTGCGGTTAAAAGTGTCGACTGAGTTTTCATTCCGTAAATTAACGGTACTGCGAATTAAAGTGAATGAGACGCAGTATAAGGCATTAGCGCAATCTGCCGAGCATTTTTGATCGCTTCTGCAATTTGCCGCTGATGTGCTGCACAGGTTCCAGAAATTCTCCGTGGAACAATTTTACCGCGCTCAGACAGGTAATATTTGAGGTTATTGACATCTTTATAATTAATCTTCTGACTCTTATCAGCACAGTAGCGGCAAATTTTACGCCGGCCAAAACGACGCCGTGGTGGTGCAGAAGATGGACGGGATGGTCTTTCGTAAGCCATGAATATTCTCCTGATTTGTGCCTATCTAAACAGACGGATGGCAACTAAATGTTATATATTTATTTTTCTTCCGTAGTCGGTGCAGTATCCTCACTGTCTGAGTTCTCTGCAGTGGCAGTTTCTGCTACGTCCTCAACAGTCTCTACCTCCTCAACAGCTTCTGCTTCGACAACAGCGGGAAATTCTTCTTTAAAACGAACCGTCAAAAAACGGAGGATTTTTTCATCCAGTCGCAGACGACGCTCAAACTCGGCAATCACCTCCGGCTCAGCACAGAATAAGGTCTGCACATAACAGCCACGCTCAACCTTTTGAATGGGATACGCCAGCTTGCGGACGCCCCAGTTGTCCAGCTTATGGATCTCAGCCGCTTGATCAGTGAGAACCTTCTGGAATTTTTCCACCATGGCAGTCAACTCATCGCCGACCACATCTGGATGGATAATGTACAGTGATTCGTAATTTCTCATCAGTGTATCTCCTCTAGGATTAACAGCCCCGGACACGACCCCGGAACAAGGATATGCCTGAAACCCCCACGGCTTCAGACGAAACAATAGCTTTTATCACAGTCACCTGTTTGGTTCAAGGCTTTTTGGCAAAAGATCGCTAATCCCTTTGAATCAACCCCATATCTTGCGGATGAACGAAACATGCTGTGGAGAATAGAATTTTTGCGTTTTAGTTATATACTTGAATTTATGTTGAAGACCTCGGCCGAAAAGAAAAATGATCAGACTCCGATTGGTGTTATTGCGGAAGTTCATGGTCCGGTAGCAGTCATCAGCTGCGCCCCCCTGCCGCCTATGCATCAAGCATTATATGCCAATCTCGATCATGAGACCTACCTGTTTGAGGTTTTGCAACATCTTGATGAACATCACGTGCGTGCCATCACCATGCATCGTTGTACTGGCCTCCACCGGGGTCTGGCTATTTATGACAGTGGTGCACCACTGCATATTCCTGCAGCACCAGACTGTTTGGGGCGACTACTAAACGTCTTTGGTGAAGCGCTGGACGATGGAGATGCGCTATCGCCGCACGAATTTCTTAATATCCATAGAAGGCAAGCACCAATTTATCAGGAGGTGGGTACCAGTGAAGTACTGGAAACGGGAATCAAGGTCATCGACCTGCTCTGCTCTTTTGTCAAAGGGGGAAAAACCGGTCTGTTTGGCGGTGCTGGTGTGGGTAAAACAGTATTGATCATGGAATTCATGCATGCGGTCGCCACATTGCACAAAGGGGTCTCAGTGTTTGCCGGAATTGGCGAACGCATCCGTGAAGGTCATGAGCTATGGCATGAGATCCGCAAAGCCGGTGTTCTACCACAAACTCTGATGATATTTGGCCAGATGGATGAATCCCCCGGGGTGCGTTTTCGTGTCGGACTCTCTGCCCTGACCTATGCTGAGTACCTGCGTGACACTCTGCAAAAAGAGGTGCTGTTCGTTGTCGACAATATCTTCCGCTTCGTTCAGGCAGGTAGTGAAGTCTCCAGCTTACTCGGACGGATGCCTGCCACCGTGGGTTATCAGCCCACTCTCCCGACTGAGGTCGCTGAAATAGAGGACAGAATTATGTCCACCCAACAGGGTGCTATCACATCGGTACAGGCTGTCTATGTCCCGGCAGATGACATGACAGATCCTGCCGTCAGTACCATTCTGAATCACCTGGATACAACAGTTATCCTGTCACGCGCCCAAGCCGGAAAAGGGATATATCCCGCAGTGGATCCCTTGCAATCAGGCAGCAAATTAATGGATCGCCATACTCTGGGAACACGCCATTACACCATTGCCGAGGGGGTACGAGAACATCTGGCACGTTATCACGAGTTGGAAGATATCATTACCATGCTGGGGGTAGAGGAGTTATCCCCCAAAGACCGTAAAATTGTGATGCGGGCGCGCAAGCTCCAACGTTACCTGACCCAGCCGTTCTGGGCGACAGCTTCCCACACCGGCATCAAAGGGGCTTCCGTGCCACTGGAACAGACCTTATCTGATTGTGAAGACTTCCTGCTGGGACAGCACGACAAAACACCGGAAGATCACTGCTATATGCGTGGTGCCATGGAAAAGGTCCCGTTATGAAGTCCTTTACTCTGCAACTTCAGGATGCAACCCATGCTGAAGAAATCCGGCAAGTCAGTTCTTTTGTCGGCGAAGATTCCTCCGGCAGTTTTGGAATTCTCGCCGACCATGCACGTTTCATGACTTCGTTACTCGTCGGTCTAGCCCGGTTCCGGATCGGCGTGAATGACTGGCAATTTTTAGCCCTACCGGGAGCAGTGCTGTACTTCTACAACAACGTGCTGACACTAAGTACACGCCACTATCTGATCGATGCTGACTATATGCACATCAGCCAGGCCTTACAGCAGCAATTGATCGAGGAGGAGAAGAAACTGCAGAGCATCAAAGAAAGTCTCTCCCATATGGAAGAAGAAGTTCTCAAACACCTGTGGGAAATGAGTCGCAAGGGAATAGGATAGCTAACGTGGGATCACAAAATGATTTGGGAAACCAAGCAGAACGACAAGCGCAGCGGATGAAAAAAGCCGAGCATGAGCGATCTACTCTGCTTGGTCAAACTGTCTATATCGGAACTCTCGGTTTGTTGTTTGTTTTACCCATGGTTGGCGGTGCCTATTTTGGCCGCTGGCTTGACAGTCTGGTGGCAGGTTATTCAGTCCGCTGGACAATGAGTTTTATTTTTATCGGGGTGATGATTGGGGCAATAAACGTCTATCTTTTCATAAAAGACTAATGCCATGAATGAGCAAAATATCCTGATCAAACTGGGGCCGCTTATGATCACCTCAACGGTGGTGACCACTTGGGCAATTATAGCCGTTATCTGGATCTGTTCATGGCTGATCACCCGCCGGTTGCGCGTCGATCCCGGGCCGCTGCAAACCGCGACTGAAGGTGTAATCACCAGTATTGAGGATGCTGTTGCTGCTGTTGATGCACAACATGCGCAACGGATCATGCCGTTTATCGGTAGTCTGTGGATTTTTCTGGTTATTGCAAATCTCAGTAGTTTGATCCCAGGAGTCCATGCCCCCACACGCGACCTGTCAGCGACTTCAGCCTTCGCTATGGTCGTATTTCTTTCAACCCACTGGTTCGGTATCCGTATTCAGGGATTAAAGGAATATCTGCGTCACTATCTGACCCCGAGCCCGATCTTGTTACCGTTTAATCTTATCAGTGAGATCACGCGTACCGTTGCATTGGCGGTACGTTTGTTTGGCAATATGATGAGCCTGGAAATGGCGGCTCTGTTGATCCTGCTGGTAGCCGGGTTTCTGGCACCCGTGCCAATCCTGATGCTCCATGTCATCGAAGCTCTGGTTCAAGCGTATATTTTTGGCATGCTGGCACTCATCTATGTCGCTGGCGGATTACAATCACATAAACCGTACAAGAATGAACAAGGAGATTCCCATGCCTGAATTATCAGTTTTCGTGCTGGCTTCTACGGTAGCCGCAGTCCTCGGTATCGCCATTGGTGCTATGGCACCTGCCATCGCCATGGGTTGGTCCATCAGTCGCTCCATGGATGCCCTTGCTCGCCAACCCGAGGCGGAGCATGCCATTATGCGAACCTTATTTATTGGCCTGGCAATGATCGAATCCCTGGCAATTTATGTGCTGGTTATTGTCCTCATCGTGCTGTTTCGCAATCCGCTACTGGAATACCTGGTTAAGTAGATCAAACAGCAGAGTTAATGACGACAAACAACATAAAGGAATAATATTTTGGAACTGAATTGGTCCACCTTCCTGCTTGAGATCATTAATTTCCTGGTGCTGGTCTGGATTTTGAAGCACTTCCTCTATAAACCGGTGCTGGATGTGATTGCCCGACGGCGTGCCGGAATTGAAGATCGGTTAACCAAGGCTCAGCAACTGCATGATGAAGCCGACAAGTTAAAAGCAGAATATGAAAACCGACTGGTAAATTGGGAGCACGAACGTCAACAGGCCAGAGTGACCCTGACTCAAGAACTTCATGAAGAGCGTGCCCGGAAACTGGAAGAGCTGCAAATAACACTGGCAAGGGAACGGGAAAAAGCCCAGGTCGCAGAATCACGCCAGCGCGCCAAAACGGCACGTGCTATGGAATACAAAGCGTTGCAGCAAAGTGCACAATTTGCCACCCGGTTACTGACCAAGGCGGCTGGGCCAGAGCTGGAAGAACGTCTGTTTGACTTATTGGTGAATAACCTTTCCAACCTTTCTAAAGATCAGGTCGTGGCACTCAATACCCAATGGGGTGAAAAAACTAAGACAATCATGGTTGCCAGCTCCTACCCGCTAACCGATCTGCAGAAGACAAAACTTGAAAAAGCCCTCACAGGAATAACTGGAGTCGCGATCCCTGTCCGGTATGAACGGGACTCCGACCTTTTAGCTGGTCTGAATATCACTATTGGTGCCTGGGTTCTGCACGTAAACATACGGGATGAACTAAAAGGCTTCACAGAGTTTGCCTATGCGACTGAATAATCTGGAAGCCAGCGGACCGCTGGCACGGCAAACCGCATGGCTAAAAAATTACCAGCCAGAACTCCGGATAAACCAGCGGGGGAGTGTCCTTTCTGTGGGTGATGGTATTGCCTGGGTTAGCGGTCTGCCCTCCGCATCCATAGATGACATTCTTGCCTTTGCAGAGGGTAGTCGTGCCATCGTCTTTGACCTGACTGAGGATCGTATCGGTGCGATATTACTCCATGGAACTGATGCTCTGACTGCTGGCATCCCAGTTTATCTCACCGGACAACGGCTGAGTATTCCCGTCGGTGACGAGCTGCTTGGACGAGTTATTGATCCACTGGGAGCACCGCTTGACGGCAAGGAAGCCCCCTCCAGTTCTGTTTGGCAACCTCTTGAGGCTCCCTCTCCTCCAATTACCTCGCGTGACTTCGTCCATACACCGCTCTACACCGGCAGCAAAATCATCGATACGTTGATCCCCATCGGCAAGGGGCAGAGACAATTGCTCATCGGCGATGATGGCCTGGGTCGAAGTGCTCTCGCTCTCGACACAGTGATCAACCAACGGGGGAAAAGGGTTTTTTGCATCTATGTGTTGATCGGTCAAAAACGTTCCACAATCGTGAACACCATTGAAACCCTCCGCAAATATGACGCTCTGGAATACACCACTGTTGTTGTGGCAGAAGCCAGCAGTCTACCTGGTCTGCAACATCTGGCTCCCTTTGCCGGCTGTGCGGTTGCCGAATTTTGGATGCAACAGGGATACGACGCGTTAGTGGTTTATGACGACTTGGCTACCCATGCCAGAAGTTACCGTGAACTTTCGCTGTTACTACGTCGTCCACCAGGGCGGGAGGCCTATCCAGGCGATATTTTCTCCGTACATGCCCGTTTGCTGGAACGCGCCACTTGTCTGAATGCTGCCCATGGTGGTGGCAGCATGACTGCACTGCCCATTGTAGAGACCAAGCTGGGGGAGATCGCCGCCTACATCCCAACCAATCTGATCTCCATTACTGACGGTCAGATCTATCTGGATCGGGATCTGTTCGCCGGCGGGTTCCGCCCCGCCATTGATATAGCCCGTTCAGTTTCCCGCATTGGTGGTCAAGCACAGCATCCGCGGATCAAGGAAGAAGCTGGACGGATGAAACTCGACTACCTCCAGTTTTTGGAATTGGAAGTCTTCACCCGTTTTGGTGCACGGCTTGAAACATCCATGGAAGCTGCCATTGACCAAGGTCAGAGATTACGGGAGATACTGAAACAGGATCGATTGGCTCCTCTCCCGGCAACTTTTCAGATGGCATGGCTAGTGGCCTTCAATGACGGCCGGTTCAAAGATGTGCCGCTTGAATCAATTCTTGTAGTCCTCAACTTTTTACAACATCAATCAGAACAGACGATCCTCACTCTCGATAGTCCCCGCGAACAATGGAGCAATGCGGTTAAAGAATGGCTGCAAATTTTCCACAAGGAAGCAACCTCATGACCAAGCGCCAGGATCTGGAACACCACCGCCGAAGTCTAGGTGAGATCAGGGAAATCATGAATTCCATGAAAACCCTGGCGTTTTTGGAAACCCGTAAATTGACACGCTTCCTCAGTGCCCAGCAGACTGTGGTAAGAAGTATTGAGGAAACAGCTGCTGATTTCTTGAGTTTCTATCCAGAAACACTGCCGGAAAGTGATGAAACAACTCAGGTTTATCTGCTGATTGGAACCGAGCGTGGTTTTTGCGGTGACTTTAATCAGAGTCTGTTACATCACCTTGATTCAATCCATCCACATGGTGAACCATTGTTGATAGCGGTAGGACACAAACTCCATATCCTGATGGAAAATGACCTCGCCAGAATAATTTTAATTGCTGGAGCCAGCGTCGTAGAAGAAGTAGCTAGCGTACTCAATCAGATTGTACAAGCACTCTCTTCTTTACAGAAACAACACGGCATACTGCCCCTGTACGGACTCTATCATGGCGGAAATAGCGGTATTGTCACGCAAAAACTGTTGCCATCTTTCCAACAATACTTACTTCAACCAGCACATTTCCCCCATCCACCAGCACTGAACCTGTCACCTGAAAACTTTCTTCTCGAACTGACAGAACAGTATCTTTTTTCTGCCTTACACGAAATGCTTTATACCTCGCTTATGGCTGAAAACCGCAACCGGGTAGCTCACCTGGAAGGGGCAGTTAAACATCTTGACGATAAAACAGAGGAACTTTCCCGGCAAAGCAACGCACTGCGTCAGGAAGAGATCATTGAGGAAATCGAAGTCATTCTGCTGAGTGGTAGCAGTACCGATGGAGAATGGCACAACGCAATAGATAAAAACTGCTGAGGTAGAGATAATAATTTGACTTCATCGCAATCGAACCCAGCTTGGCATACAAAGTCCGTAGAGGCTACCATCAAAGCTCTGGAGACTGATTCGCAACAAGGTTTGAGTAGCACTGAAGTCGTACAACGCCTGGCTGAACAGGGTCTGAATAGCCTGCAAACAACCAAACGTCAGCACTGGTATAACATCCTGTTACGTCAGTTCCTCGACATACTCATCGCGATCCTGTTGATCGCTGCACTCATTTCTCTCGCCATTGGTGAAGTTGGTGATGCCCTGACCATCTTTGCCATCATTATCCTCAATGGAATTCTAGGATTCGCACAGGAATGGAAAGCTGAGAAGGCGCTAGAAGCTTTGGCGCAGATGCTGGCACCTTATTGCACGGTCGTACGGAATGGTCGAGAACAGAAAATCGAGGCACAATATCTAGTATCTGGTGATATCGTCATTCTGCAAATTGGTGACCGAGTCCCTGCCGACCTACGGTTATTTGAAATAGTCAATGTTAAAGCTGATGAATCAGCTTTAACTGGTGAGTCTGGCTCTGTCCATAAGGAGACTACTGCCGTAGCATTAGATACACCCTTGGCCGGGCAAAGCTCCATGGCCTGGATGGGAACCAACATCACTAACGGACGCGCCCGCGGTATTGTTGTTGCCACCAGCATGGATACAGCTTTTGGCCATATCGCCCAACTCACTCGCGACATCACCCGTGAAGCAACACCGCTGCAACGCAAACTGGCTGTTCTGGGCAAGCAATTAGGGATCATCTCAGTTGCTATCTCAGTGACAGTCGCTCTAGCTGGCTGGTTACTAGGAAAACCATTACTGGAAATGTTCCTCACCGGAGTCTCACTCGCGGTCGCGGTCGTACCCGAAGGGCTACCAGCAGTCGTGACCATTACTTTGGCATTGGGGGTACGTGCCATGGTTCGCCGCCGCGCCCTGCTGCGCCGCTTACAAGCCGCTGAAGCACTTGGTGCGGCCACGGTCATCTGTACCGATAAGACCGGAACCTTAACCCAGAATGAGATGACACTACGCCGTATCTGGCTGGCAGCAGGCGAAGTTCAGGTAACAGGGACAGGATACGATCCAGCTGGACATTTTGAGGTTGACAAGCAACGGCTCGATTATCAGCACCGTCCAGATCTTCTGGCATTGCTCAAAGCTGGTTTACTCTGCAATCATTCCCATCTTGAAAAAGATGCCAAGGGTTGGTACCAGATAGGCGAACCTACTGAGGCAGCGTTGGTTGTGGCTGCCTACAAGGGCTGGATGTCACCACCAACTGAAGAGCAAAATCTGACTGAGTTTCCGTTTAATTCCAGTCGTAAACGAATGACAATTATTCAGCACCAAGCGGAAGGGATCCGCTTGGCATACGTCAAAGGAGCTCCTGAAATTATTCTGGAACGTTGCACACACATTCTCGAAGGAAGTAAAGAACGATCACTGCTGGAAGCAGATCGAAAAGCCTTTACGGCTGCCTATACACAGATGGCTCATGATGGCCTCCGCACCCTGGCACTGGCACAGCGCACCTTGCCAGAAACTATGACTCTGGATGAGGATACAGTAGAAGTTGACCTGACCCTGCTCGGGGTTGTTGGGATCATTGACCCGCCAAGACCGGAAGTACAACGGGCTATACGCACCGCCCGTGAGGCGGGTATTCGCGTTATCATGATTACCGGGGATGCAGCAGCGACCGCGCTGGCAATTGCTCAACGTATCGGCCTGTCGGCAGAAAGATCAATCACCGGCTCAGAACTTAACCGTTTAGATGACAACGCCCTTACTATATTGCTCGCAAAGGATGTGGTCTTTGCGCGCACCACCCCCGAACATAAACTACGGATCGTGACGCTCCTGCAACAGCAGGGCGAAATTGTCGGGATGACTGGCGATGGGGTCAATGATGCACCGGCGCTAAAAAAGGCCGATATCGGCATCGCAATGGGTTTGCGTGGCACCGATGTAGCAAAGGGGGCAGCAGATATGGTACTGACGGACGATAATTTTGCTTCTATTATCGGTGCCATTGAGGAAGGCCGCCGCCAATACGACAACATTCAAAAGTTTGTCCGCTATCTCCTCTCATCAAACATGGGGGAAGTGATCGCTATCTTTATCAATATCCTCCTTGGAGGGCCGTTGATTTTACTTCCGGTGCAGATTTTATGGATGAATCTGGTCACCGATGGGATGACTGCAGTCGCACTGGGTCTGGAACCGGTAGAAAGAGGGATTATGCAACGCCCGCCGCGGGCGATGCAAGAACCAGTGTTAAACCGAAGCGGAATGTGCATGATTCTTATTCTTGGTGGTTATATTGGAATTGTTACACTGTGGCTGTTTCACCATTACCAGGCGGCAGAAAACGCACAGGCGCTTGAGGTTGCGCAAACAGTCGCTTTCACTGGCATCATTGTTATGGAAAAAATGAACGTATTTAACTTCCGCTCACTGTATGCGCCGCTGACAGTCATTGGCGTATTTTCCAATTTATGGGTGCTTGGCGCCTGGGCTTTGACAATTGGCCTGCAAATCTGCGCAATCTATATACCCTTTCTGCAACAAGCGCTGCACACGGTACCTTTGAGGTGGGAAGACTGGGGACTGATTGTCATTATGGCTCTGCCGGTTTTTATCGTGACCGAACTCTATAAGTGGTATCGGTGGCGAAAAGTTTTGCCTGCTTAAAAGCTGGAAACCATTTCTACAAATTCAGAGCGGCTGACATCAGACTAAACATTAAAACGGAAGTGCATCACATCACCATCAACAACTCGATAATCTTTTCCTTCAAGTCGCAGCAACCCTTTCTCCCTGGCTCCAGCTTCACCCGCAGAATTGATAAAATCAGCATAAGCAATCACTTCTGCACGGATAAAACCTTTTTCAAAATCAGTATGGATCACCCCGGCTGCTTGAGGTGCCAACGCTCCAGCAGAAACCGTCCAGGCACGCACTTCTTTTGGTCCAGCGGTGAAATAGGTGATCAATCCCAGCAAGCGGTAGCCTGCATGAATGATCCGGTCAAGACCTGCCTCTTCAAGACCTAATTCCTGCAAAAAATCTAACTTTTCTCCACTCTCAATCTCTGCAATTTCTGCTTCTATTTTTCCACAAATAGTCACAACCTCAGCCCCCTCAGACAATGCATGATCACGCACTTTCTCGACAAAGGCATGGGTTCCTCCCAGATCGTCCTCCGCAACATTGGCCACATAGAGAACCGGCTTCATGGTAATCAGCTGAATTTCAGAAATTGCACTGAGTTCTTCTGCGTCAAGGGTCACTGCCCGTGCCGCTAAACCATCGTTTAAAGCAACAGCTAATTTTTCAAGAACCTGAATTTCCAATTGCAACTTTTTATCGCCACTTTTAGCCAGCTTCTTGCCGCGGAAAATCCGTTTATCAATACTCTCAAGGTCGGCAAGATTCAGCTCTGTTTGGATCACTTCAATATCGTGGAGGGGATCAACCTCTCCAGCAACATGGACAACATTTTCATCTTCAAAACAACGGACAATATGGGCGATAGCATCAACTTGACGGATATGACCAAGAAACTGATTTCCCAACCCTTCACCTTGACTGGCACCTCGCACCAATCCGGCAATATCGACAAACTCCATGCTGGTAGGGACAATTTCTTTAGGATTAACAATCTTTGCCAACGCATCCAGACGCGGATCTGGCACAGCAACAACCCCCACATTTGGTTCAATCGTACAGAATGGATAGTTTGCCGATTCGGCACCGGCAGAAGTAATTGCATTGAAAATCGTCGACTTCCCAACATTTGGCAAACCAACAATACCACATTTGAAACCCATAGATT
>Ga0256840_1000201_pt1 | contig 57939 bp, 61 predicted proteins | sample 355202metaG_FD_185969 | JGI IMG/M metagenome (GOLD analysis project Ga0256840, IMG submission 185969) | Hydrothermal vent microbial communities from Mid Atlantic Ridge, Atlantic Ocean - 355-202 | ecosystem: Environmental > Aquatic > Marine > Hydrothermal vents | place: Atlantic Ocean: Mid...
ATTCTGGCACACAATCTCTGGAAGTTGGCACGCATATCGGTTCAAAATCTGGAAGCAAAAAAACAGGCCGCCTGACTTGCCGAAAACCTTTATTTGCTATCCCTAATGGAGCAGTGCGCCCAAAATCAAAAAATGGGGCTGTCATTTGCTGTTATTTCGACTTAAATTGCCCAAGACTGGGTGGAGCCTGCCTCGCTTGGACTGTGGCTGTATTTTTTGCCGTGAATGCGCTGAAGTTTTGCGGTTCTGGGACAGGCTCTACCTATAGATAAAAGGACAAAAACCTTCAACGGAGAGACGCGGAGACAGAGAGAAAATCAAAATCCTGAACTGAGCCACCGAGACACCAAGAGCACCAAGAAGGTCAAAAACGTTTTTAAGATTTTAAACCAAAAAGAAGACTCATGATTGCCTTGGTGTTCTTGGTGGCTATTGTATGGTTTTGACCTTCTCTCCAACTCTCCTTCTCAGCGTCTCTCCGTTGATAAATTTACTACCCGTGCCACACCAGAAACACACCCGTCAAAATTAGTACCGTCGAAGCCATGCGAATCCGACCAAAAGATTCACCAAGAAACAACAACCCGATCAATACACCAATCAACAGACTGACCTGACGAACAGGAAGTGCGTAACTGACTGGAGATAGTTGCAACCCGAAGCGAAAGGTAAGAAACGATGTCAACATGACGGGTCCTGACCAGAGAACCAACTTGGGATTTTTTCGCCACTCTTCCCGCACCCGACCCCGGTAACAAGGCCGCAACAAATTTAGCGACATAAAACTGAACATAAAAAAAACCATCGCATAGGTAAACTGGTAGGCAGAATAACTATCAACACCGGTCTTATCAATGACAGCACCAATCGAATAAATAAACCCCGCCAGCAGTGCTGCTTGCACTGACCGGTTGCCTAGCTGGGCAAATGGCCGTAGAATATCATCAACAGAGAGTCCCCGTAATTGGATACAGTAAGCACCAAAGGCAATCAACATGATCCCGGCAACCCCAACCAGACTCAGTTGTTCTCCGAGGAAAAGGACACCCCAAATCGGTACGTAAAGCATCGCCGTCTGTGCCAGGGGATAGGTCACCGACAGATCTCCATCACGATAAGCGACCCCCCCCAGCCAATGGTAAAAAACAAAACAAATGGCTGCAGTCGCAGCAAGAAGCAATAATCGCGGGGTCAATGTTGGAAATAATCCCAATCCAAGAGACAACAACGTCATCATGCTCCAGGAAGAGAGAAACATCCACCAGATAAACACAATTTTATCATGACTCTGTTTTACCAGCAGATTCCACATTGCATGCATCAAAGCAGAAAAAACAATCAGTAACAGGGCAACAGTTTCCATGGCGGATATCTTAGCCGATGGCTATCGGGAAAGAAAGTCGCTTTACAGTCAGTGAAAAAACGCTATCCTTGTGATTAAACAAAAAACAAATTTTAGGATGAAAGGGATCTATATATGAATAATTATCGCACTGAACGGGATTCGCTGGGGGAGATGCATGTTCCTGAAGAGGCTCTCTATGGTGCTCAAACCGCCAGAGCCATTGACAACTTTCCAATTTCTGGAATTCCACTCCCCCGCCCCATGTTGCGTGCCCTCGGGCTGATTAAAAAACATGCGGCTCGGACAAATCAAAACCTTGGGCTGCTTTCTGCGAAAACCGCCGAAGCAATCAGTCGGGCAGCAGAAGAAGTGGTTGAAGGAAAACTGGACGATCAATTTCCAGTTGATATTTTCCAGACCGGTTCAGGCACCAGCAGTAATATGAATACCAATGAGGTTATTGCTAACCGTGCTGCCCGCCTGCTTGGACAACCACTTGGGAGTAAATCCATCCATCCCAATGATCATGTCAATTTGGGTCAGTCAAGCAATGATGTCTTCCCCAGTGCCATGTATATTGCGTGCAGCGAACAACTACAGCACAATTTACTCCCAGCATTGGAACAATTGCTACAGCAACTCGCTGCAAGATCCGAGGCGTTCAAAGATATTCTGAAAATCGGCCGAACCCACCTGCAGGATGCAACTCCGATTAAACTGGGACAGGTATTTTCCGGTTATGCAAGACAAGTCGAACTCGCCCATGAACGTCTTTCCATCAACTCCAGCGGACTCTATGAGTTGCCCCTCGGGGGAACAGCTGTCGGAACCGGGATCAACACCCGTCCCGATTTTGCGGCTGGAACAATAGCTGCAATTGCCAAGGAAACCGCTCTCCCCTTCCGCGAAGCAAGTAATCATTTTGAAGCTCAGGGAGCAAAAGATGCGCTGATTGCAACCAGCGGCAGTTTGAAAGGCTGTGCCATCAGTTTGTTCAAAATTACCAACGATATTCGCTTTCTGGCCAGCGGGCCTCGCTGTGGTATCGGTGAGTTAATCCTTCCTGCCGTACAACCGGGAAGTTCAATCATGCCGGGTAAAATCAATCCGGTTATGGCTGAGTCACTGATGCAAGTTTGCGCCCAGGTCATTGGCAATGATGCGACCGTTGCTCTCTGTGGACTATCCGGAAATTTCGAACTCAATGTGATGATGCCGGTGATGGGCTACAATGTCCTACAGAGCATCGAACTCCTCAGTCATGGGATTAAAGCCTTTGATGAAAAATGTTTAGAAGGACTTCAAGCTGATGAAAAACGCTGTGCTGACCTATTGGAACAGAGTCTGGCACTGGTCACTGCTCTGGTTCCTGAAATTGGCTACGATCGGGCGGCAAATCTGGCCAAACAAGCCCATAAAACCGGAAAAACTCTACGGGAACTGGCGTTAGCGGGTGGAGTCAATGCAGAGAGGCTGGACAAGCTTCTCGATCCCGCTTCAAAGACTGAACCGAAAAGTTAAAACGGGGAATATTTTGGTCTTCATTACCCCCCTGCTTCGCTTCGTTCAGCTTCCCCCCTATGCAATAGGGGGGATTGAAGGGGGTTGTTTATTTCACACCAGCGTCCGCAGAATTCCCTCACCCAGCACTTTACGCTGCCAGTTTTTCAGCAAGTCGACTTCAGCAAGCTCTTGATTCGTGCTTGGATGTTTACACGCCAATTCCTCAAGCAGAGCATTATTGATCAGCACCCCCGGATCCAGTTCGAGATCAGCAGCGACCTGTTTACGCCACTCCTTCAATCGAATGACTCGCTTCTCCACTTGCGGATCTTTGACCCGGCGCTCTGCCCGTGGATAAACAGGCAACTCCGCCTCTGCAAGATCGAGTGCCGGAGCAACTGCAGCCAGAATTTTTTTCCCATAACGGTCAGTCAACCGTGACGACAGTCCGTTGATTCTAGTCAACTGATCATCCCCCTGCGGCATCTCACTGGCCAGCGTCAACAGGGTCTTGTTGGCAAGAACCATATACAACGGGCAGTTCCGCCGCTGAGCTTCAGCATCACGCCAATGCAGCAAATTTTCCAGCACTGCAAGTTGCCGACGACCAAGAGTTCCCGCCCCTTTAAAGCGGAGAAACATAGCCCCTTGACGAACCATAAAACGCACCTTTTCCATCAGGGCGAACTCCTCCTGCACCCATTCCAGACGCCCCTTTTCTATTAATTGCGCTTCAAGAGTCTCAACCAACTCATGCAGATAACTGGTATCTTCAGCCGCATAACGAATCATCGGTTCAGAAAGCGGACGCCTTGACCAATCGGCTCGTTGATACTGTTTGTCCAGTTCGACAGAAAAATATTTTCGTAACACATCCGCCAATCCAAAACGATCTTCGCCAAGGAACTGACACGAAATCATCGTATCGAACAAACCATTAATCTCAATATCAAAATCACGCGCCAGACAACGGATATCATAGTCAGCAGCATGAAAAATTTTGCGGATCTGCGGATTTGCCAACACCGGTTTCAACACACTCAGATCTGCTCCCGTCAGGGGATCAATCAAAACCGTGGTGTCTGGAGTAGAAAACTGCAACAGGCAAACCTTCTCCTGATAATTATGCATCGAGTCAGCTTCAAGATCGACAGCAATCACTGGATACTTTTCCAGCTCTGCAGCAAATTCAACAATTTCTTTGGTGCTGGTCAAAATAGGGGGTAAAGACATTTAAACTCCATTACTTGATGGCGTCGCAAAAAGTCCGCCCCACGGTATTGCGGCGACTTTTCAAGATCTCGACATACCACATGGATGCCTTCGTCCTTGAAAAACCACTCCGCCTTGTGAGACGAAATTTTTGCTTAGCCAGCTAATTAGTTTTTGCGCGTGCATCATTACTTGAGAAGCATGCCAAGCACCTTCTTGTGGGCACCGTGCAAAGCCATGTTTTTCAGTTGATCCAGAGAAAACCAACCATTATTATCTTCGGACAGGTTAGGAAAGTTTCCAATCTTCTTACAATAGGCCACCGATTTCAGCTGAAAATGGCTATAGATGTGCTGAATAGTGCCGACTTGTTCGGCTGACCCGTTGAGACCAAAATCAGCTAGCAACAAATACAGTTTTTCCTCCGGATCGTCACCTTCAGTCAAACTGAGCGTCGGGAATTCCCACATTCCACCCAAAAAACCATCCATCATCCGGCGTCTCACCAGATAACAACCGTGATGTTCGATCAATAACGCCACTTCATAACGGGTCGGAAGCGGTTTTGCGGTCTGCTTTACTGGCAGTTTCTGTTCCAAACCCAACGTGTACGCCTGACAGAGTTCAGCCAATGGACATTCATCACAAAGGGGTTTGCGCGGCACACAAACCGTTGCCCCCAGATCCATAATCGCCTGGGTATAGTCATGGACATTTTCGACCGGCGTCAGCTGTTCAGACCAAAACCAGAGTTGCTTTTCTGCAGCGGTTGATCGGGGCGGTTCCTGCCAGGCAAATAAGCGACACAGCACCCGCCGGACATTGCCATCCAGAATCGGAGCTCGCCGGTCAAATGCCAGTGCTGAAATAGCTCCCGCCGTCGAACGCCCTATTCCTGGAAGTACCTGTAACGATTCGATATCCTCCGGGAAACAACCATTGAATTTTTCAACCACCATCTTTGCCGCAGCATGTAGATTTCTGGCGCGGGAATAATAGCCCAAACCAGCCCAGAGGTCGATGACATCTTCCAAGGGAACAGCTGCCAGATGTTCGACAGTTGGAATTTTTTCCAGAAAGTGTTGGTAATAATTGATAACAGCTCTAACCGTTGTCTGCTGCAGCATAATTTCCGACAGCCAGATCCGGTAGGGATCGCGGGTATTCCGCCAGGGCAGATCACGTCCGGAGTGGCCGTACCATGCCAACAGTCGAAAAGAAACAGTAGCAGGATCGAAAGGCAAATCGTTCATTTCATACCTGTAGGGGCAGGCCCCTGTACCTGCCCAGGGCGACCACAGGGGGTCGCCCCTACAAATCAATCAACACCGCCAAAGTTGTTTCCATCTCTTCACGAGTCCCGATAGAGATACGTATTCCATGTGCAAGCAATGGATCGGAAAAATATCGCACCAGAATTTTATCGGCAAACAGAGCATCATAAATCCGTTTACCATCAGAGTCTGGGGGTTCAACAAAGATATAATTTGTCTGTGATGGACTGACTCGATAGCCAAGTTTACGCAATTCAGCACTGAACCAGTCCCGGGTTTCACAGATCCTGGCAACCGTTGACTGGAGATAAGCTTGATCACGTAATGCTGCCGTGGCCGCCACCAACGCTAATCGATCCAAATGATAATGATCACGGATCTTATCGAGGGCTGAGATTACCTCCGGGTGCGCCACGGCTAAACCCAAACGCATCCCGGCCAGCGAATAGCTTTTAGAAAAAGTTCGCGTAACGACGATATTTTCGTACCTTTTTACCAGCTCCATCGCCGACACGTCAGTGAAATCAACATAGGCTTCATCAACCACCAGGATTCCCGCGCAACGCTCAGTCAATTCAGCGATATAGCCATTGTCAAAACCAAAACCAAGCGGTGCATTGGGGCTGGTGAGAAAGAAAATTTTTCCTTCGTAACGCTCCGGGAAATCGGCAATACGGAAATCGTCGGTCAGACCAAAGGTACGAACCTTCGCTCCTTGGATTTCTGCCAGCGTGGCATAGTAGGAATAGGATGGATGGATATAGCCGATCTCTTCACCTTCACCGGCAAATGCGCGGATCAGGTTATTGAGCAGTTCGTCCGAACCGTTGGCCATAATCACCCAGGAAGGGTCGACTCCATACAATTCTGCAGCAACTCGCCGCGCCTCTTTACTTCCGGCATCAGGATATTTACGCAAATTCTCCCCACCATTGGCCATCTCTGCAGTAATCGCCTCTACAACTCGCGGCGACGGCGGATAGGGGTTCTCATTGGTATTCAGCTTGATCCAACCTGGCTCATCTGGCTGAAACCCGGGGACATAAGCTGACATTTCAGCGATGTTTTTACGCAGTGGAAGCATAGCTTATTCCTTCCTTGTCTTCCTCACCCTAACTCTCTCCGGGAATCAACCGTCCCTTCTCCCTAGGGGAGAAGGTGCCCAACGGGCGGATGAGGGGGAATATTTTCTAATGTTCCTTCAAAATCTCATATTCAGTCGTTCGCCGAGCCGGAGTAAATCCCGCTCCACGCACCAGGTCAACAATCTCTTCCTGTGACATCTGAAACGAGCAACCAGCGGCGGCAACAACATTCTCTTCCAGCATCGTGCCACCCAGATCATTACCACCAAAAAATAGGGCTACCTGTGCCATCCGTGCCCCTTGCGTCACCCAACTCGCCTGAATATTTTCGATATTATCGAGAACAATCCGGGAGACAGCTAGAACCTTAAGATACTCAATTCCAGTGGATGATTCTCCGCCAAGCTCCGTGTTGTCAGGCTGAAATGTCCAGGGGATAAAAGCGGTAAATCCACCGGTACGCTCCTGAATTTCACGGATCCGAAACAGATGCTCAATAATATCTTCCGGTTTTTCCGTGCTGCCGAACATCATCGTTGCCGTTGTGCGCATTCCAAGGTTATGTGCTTCCTCCATCACCCAAGCCCATTTTTTCCAACCAATTTTATTGGGGGAGATCTCCTGCCGCACCCGATCAACCAGAATCTCGGCTCCGCCACCGGGCACCGAAGCTAACCCCGCCGCCTGCAGCCGTTGCAAACACTCCTGCATGGTCAAAGCAGACAGCTTGGCAATATGGATCACCTCAGCCGGAGAGAGGGAATGAATCTGTACCTGCGGGAAACGTTCTCTTATCTGCCGGAACAGGTTTTCAAACCATTCAATCTTCAGGGTTGGATGCAATCCACCCTGCATCAATAGCTGGGTTCCATCATGATCGACCAGCTCCTGCACTTTGGCAAAAATCGTCTCATAATCGAGCAGATAAGCGTCTTCCTCGTCACCTTGACGATAAAAGGCACAAAATCGGCACTGCGACTCACAGATATTTGAATAGTTGACGTTACGATCAACCACAAAAGTCACCCGGTTTTCCGGATGCTTCTGCCGCCGAATTTTATCGGCCAGCTTACCAACCTTGAGCAAATCAGCTTCGGTCAACAACCACAGCGCCTCTTCATGATCGATTGGTTTCCCGGCGGAAATATTATTCTCAATTTGTTTATAAATATCCATAAAACCCGTAGAGGCGCTGTTTGCCGCGCCCATTTCCTAACATTCCTAACATTCCTAACATTCCTAACATTCCTAACATTCCAGACAGGGCGTGGCAAGCAGCGCCCCTACAAATCAATCCGCGTTGAACTTGTCGAACTTTATGTATCGGAACTGTCATCCAGCCGACCAAAATAGGCCTCAATACTGTGTTCTGCAATAGTCAGCATCAGGGGGATCTGTTTTAATGGCAAGGTGTCGTCAGCAACCGCAGTAGCAACGTGATACATCTGTTCCCAAGGGAGGGGAGCTTTTTTTGCAGCCTTAAGCCAAGCTGCGGTCACAACCAAACGCTCTAGCCAGGCAGAGCGACGCAATTCCAGAATTTTATCAGTCAGCAGTTCAATGGGTTCATTGCGTTTATAGTCTTTATGCTGACGGAAAAAATGATTGAGGATGGTATCAACCTCAATATCGTCTTCAAACCAGCTGTCGGCAAATAATAGTCGCTTCGGCCAAACCGCAGATGCCAGCAGGGCTTGCTCGCGCTTTTTGGTTGAAAGCATAGCCTTGCTTTTGTTTTGCAACTCATTTTTAAGCAAATCCAGTTCACACAAACAGTCAAAAGACACCGCCTTCCACTGATCCCGACCCAGTTGTTCTGCAATCGCCAGCAGCCAATGATTGGGAATCTTATCAACCCTGATCCCATCGGCAAGAGCCTGACAGAGGCGTTGATCGATGTAATCAATGCCGATCTCAACTCCTCCAATATCAGACTGGAGCATGCTGCGAAACTGCTGCAAATGAGCCTTACTCTCCAGCTGTAAAAGGAAAGCATCGGCGATACCGAACCCTTTTTTTGGCATAACTACGCAACCCAGATATTGCCGTCCATGGGGGATAATAATCTGTAACGATTGTGCTTCAGCACCGTCTACCGTTGAAGCATAGGCGATAACTTTTACCGGGCTTTTTAGCGGGGCACAATCAATCCGGGCACGGCGGGCATTAGCAATAGCCTGATCCAGCTTTTTCCGCATTTTCTCCGGAAACCAGTTGCGGGAGACAATCAGCCGCCGCAGGATAATCGAGGAAAAGAACTCACCTTCTGCATTAGCAAGAAAATCGGCGATTTGCTCGCGCATTTCAAGATGCGGATGGAACAGCATTAAAGCAGCCGCCTCCCGAGCTACAGTGCTGTTGGAATAAAACATTTGCCGATACAGTTCCAGTTGGATTTCTGTATCACCAATAGCCATCATCTGTAATAGCATATCGACAAGCTCAAATGCGGAGGAAATTCCCTGCTTATCTAAATCGGTCAGTAATTCCTCCAATGCCGACACAGAAGCACCCTGGAATCGTTCATCAGCCGGATCAATCTCCGCCATTCTACGCGCACTGGCTTGATGCAACTGCGGTAAAATTTCTACGCGCGAATCCAACAGAACCGCGGTCACTGTTGCCCCCACCTCCAAGTCTACATCAGAGCAAAAAACCTGTTGTGCCAAAGCTGTCTGCCAGAGATTCATCATCTCTTCAGCCTGAGGCCTGCGACGTTCCAGATTGGTGCGCAAAATATCCATGACATGAGTCAGCAATAACAATGCAGCATCAATCCCCTGCTCATCCTCGACACAGTGTAATGCGACCAATTGAGTCGCCAAGTCATCAGCTGATCGATCTTGTCGTAGTACAGTACGTAATCTTTTTGCTATCGCTGCCGAAGCATTGATTTCTACAGGATCATGGTAACGATAACTTTCAATCAGATCCGCTACTTCGCCTTCACCCGCAATCAACTCTTCCTGAAAGTTATCAGTTAAGAAGCTCGCTTGGTTCTCTCTTTCCTCCGCCAGATAATCATCATCCATCTCTCTCGCATAATCTATCTCGGTAGCGCCATAATGGCACAAAGAAAACAGATATTTTTTACTTGGAAAGCGTTTACCACGGTACGGTTCTCCAGTAATTTTTTTTCGCACAGCACGATAACGTTGGCACATGCCTCGATACCAATCTGGAGAATCCGCCATATAATCTGTAAAAACATCAAGAATATCTTCGGCGGCCGCCGATTGCTTGACATCTGCAGTTAAGTCGGGAAAATTCAGAAAATAATCAATGTCGAGATGAAAATCGATGAGAGCTACCTGGCGCTGTTTTTCATTCATCACTTGCAAAACTACCATACGGCAATCGCAATTTATCCTGATACAGTACAGTTCAATATACTGATAGATTCCAGCTTTTGCCTTGCCAACCCGGTTCAATAGCGTTATCTCTTCCATCCCTTTTTTAGAACTGTGAAAAATATGTGTATAGGGAGCTATTCCCATTTCGACATAATCATTTGACATTATTCAATATTCCTTCAACTCATTATACAAAGTATCCCGCTCCACCGGAATTTTACCCGCCGTGCGGATCAGATTAATAATCCGCTCCTTACCAATCTCCTGGGGCGAGTCGGCTCCGGCATCGTGGCCAATTTGTTCCTCAATCACCGTTCCGTCCAGATCGTTGACCCCGAAGCAAAGAGCCGTCTGGGCAATTTTCATCCCCAACATCACCCAGTAAGCTTTGACATGTTGAAAATTATCCAGATAGATCCGGCTGATCGCCAGGGTTTTCAGGGCATCAACCCCTCCGACCCCTTTTGCCCCGGGAACCCGGGTATTATCAGGCTGGAAAGCCAGCGGGATAAAACTTTGAAAGCCACCGGTACGATCCTGCAATTCACGCAACTGGCGCATATGGTCAACGCGGTCGGCATAATTTTCCAGATGGCCAAATAACATCGTCGCGTTACTTTTTAGTCCAGTGTTGTGAACCTCTTCAATCACTTTCAACCAGCGTTCACCCGATATTTTTTCTGGACAGATTTTATCCCGAACTTCCCTGGTGAATATCTCAGCACCACCACCCGGCATCGAACCGAGACCCGCCTCCTGTAGAGCACGGATCACCTCCAGAGTTGTGGTTTTACTAATCCGAGCAAAATAATCAATTTCCACCGCAGTAAAAGCTTTGATATGTAGTTGTGGCGAAGCAGCCCTAATAGTCCGCAACATATCAAGATAAAATTCGAACGGTAAGCGTGGGTGGAGGCCACCAACTGAATGGATTTCTGTTGCCCCGGCGGCAACTGCTTCTTCTGCCTTTTCCCGAATATCTTCCAATGCCAGGGTATACCCGTCTGAGTCTCCTTCCAGCTTGGAAAAAGCGCAGAAAATACACTGGTTAACACAAATATTGGTGTAATTAATATGGCGGTTGACATTGAAAAAAACCCGATCACCATTCTTGCGCCGATTCGCTTCTGCCGCCAGTTCACCAATTGCCAGCAGATCGTTTGACTCAAACAGCGCCAGAGCTTCCGTGTCGCTGATACGTTGGTTGTTGCTGATTTTTTCCTGCAACTCTTGAAACAGGTTAGTCATCTTTTATTCCCATCATCATTATATTTCAATTCCCCAGCGTTTAAACAGCTGGTGTTTAATTCCAAGGCTATCTAGAACTTTTCCAACCACAAAATTTACCAGGTCGGCAACTGTGTCCGGTTGTTGATAGAATCCCGGCATGGCCGGTAATATCTGTGCGCCAGCTTTAGATAGCCGCAGCAGATTTTCCAGATGAATTTGATTAAACGGGGTTTCCCGCGGCACCAGCAATAATTTTTTATTCTCTTTTAACGCCACATCAGCAACCCGTTCCAATAAATTATCCGATAAACCTGCGGCAATCCTCCCCACCGTCCCCATCGAACAGGGGCAGATAACGACCACTTCAGGTGCACTTGAACCACTGGCAACTGGAGCAAAAAAATCACTGAGAGCGTAATGGGTTAGATTAGCATCTGCCTTGAAATGTTCTTTGAGTTGCCGTGAACCTTCTTGTGGATTTTCTGAGACGTTCAGTCCGGTTTCAAAAGCCAGTACCTGTCGACCGGCATTGGTCAACAAAACCGTCACCTGCATTTCAGCACGCAACAGCTCTTCAATCAGGCGCAAGCCGTAGATGGATCCAGAAGCCCCGGTTATGCCAACAACAATATTTTTCATAATGAGTCAAAACCTTTTTTGCCACCAAGGCACAAAGACTCCAAGGAAAGCTTTTTAGGGTTTAAAAATAAAAAATAGATTTTGTTTTTCTTGGTGCCTTGGCGTCTTGGTGGCTACCATTGCTTGAGAATTATTTTCAACCCAGCGCATCAACCAGAGTAAAAACAAAAATCGTCACACTGATATAGCCATTCATATTAAAAAAAGCGGCATCCAATTTTGAAAGATCATCCGGTTTAACCAGCAGATGCTCATAAACCAACAATCCAGCCACCACAACAACTCCGCTAAAATAGATCCAGCCCAAGCCACTTCCCGGCAATACCAAGAGCAGGAACAACAGCATCAACCCGTGAAAAATCCGCACCAGCAAAAACGATTTTTCTTTTCCCAGCTTCGATGGTACCGAATGCAGTCCATGTTCCACATCATAATCGTAATCTTGCAGCGCATAAAAGATATCAAAACCGGACACCCAGAACAGGACGGCAATTCCAAGGGAGATTACCGGCCAACCAAGATCTCCGCGTAAAGCTACCCAGGCACCAATTGGTGCGGCAGCAAGACATATCCCCAAAACGACATGAGCCAAATGGGTAAAACGTTTACAATATGCGTAGAGAACAAAGAATCCAACGACAACCGGTGCTAACTTCAAACAGAGTGGATTCAGCATCCAGGCAGAAAAAAAGAAAACAACTAAAGCTATTAAAATAAACAGGCTCGCTTCCGGGATTGACACTTTCCCGGCAGGGATATGTCGATCAGCTGTCCGCGGGTTACCGGCATCAATTTTTGCATCGATTAAGCGATTTAAGCCCATTGCTGCGGTTCGTGCCCCCACCATTGCCATACAAATCCAGAACACCTGACCAACTCCGGGAGGTTTTCCACTTGCCAGAGCTGCCAGAACCACCCCCATCAAGGCAAACGGAAAGGCAAAAATTGTGTGGGAGAATTTGATCATCTCCAGCAGAGATTTGAATTTATCCCAAGCTTGTTTTTTGTCCATCGTACCGACTTTCTTTTTATTAACAAAATAATGAAGCGGACAATTTACACCCTGAGAAGTTGCGGAACAAGGTCTTTCAACCATTTGTTTCCGGCAACAGCTCTGCTATGATCACTTCCATGCCCGAACTTTTAACCGAATATGGCCTGCTGTCACTCTTTTTGATCAGTTTCTGTGCCTCAACCCTGTTACCGTTAGGATCAGAATGGTTCTTGGTTGTCCTGCTGTTGCAAGGTAGCAACCCGGTTACAGCGGTTATTGTTGCCACCCTCGGCAATTCGCTTGGATCCGGAACTAACTATCTGATCGGTTATTATGGCGGCGATTGGTTGACGGAAAAACTGCTTCGAATCGATAAAAAACAGCAGCAGCGGGCTGAATCATGGTTTAACCGCTATGGGAGCTGGTCTCTACTCCTGGCATGGTTACCAATTGTCGGGGATCCACTCTGTCTGGTCAGCGGGATGCTTAGAACGCCGCTTATCCGCTTTTCCCTGCTGGTAACGACTGGTAAGGGATTACGCTATTCATTTCTGACTTTATTGACCCTGCAGGGTGCAGAAATACTCACTTATTCTGGAACCATCTGATGCTTTACACTTCGGCATTTGCCGCCCTTTTTCTGGCAAACTTATTACTGGTTGCAAGCTTTGCTTCCTTTTTCCTTTTCCCTCTATTTATCACCGGGCACGGTGGTACCAACCAGGATATTGGTATCATCATGGGTATATTTGCACTGGCTTCTGCACTCTCCCGTCCCTGGATTTCCGAAATGATCGACCGGATTGGTCGCAAGCGCAGCTTTACGATTGGCTGTACCATAATGACAATCATGCCTTTAACCTATCTGCCGCTGCAAGGATCGCTCTCCGATTATTACCTCACCCTGCTTCTTATCCGCATTATTCACGGTATTGGTCTGGCAATTTGCTTTACCTCCATATTCACGTTTATTGTCGATCTCATTCCGGTTGACCGGCTCAACGAGGGAATCGGGATGTTTGGCACCTCCGGCTTGATCGGGATGGCACTCGGGCCGATGATTGCTGAACCCATATTGCACAACTTTGGCTTTTCCACTTTCTTCCTCACCGCTGCCGGGTTTTCTGCAACGGCCTTGCTCCTGCAACTACCGGTCAAGGATCAGCACCACTTGCAACCACCTGTTCAGCCAGATTCTCCCTCCTTTTTTGCCCTATTAAAAACCCGTAAACAACTCATCTGTGGTGGGTTAGCTCTGTTATTTGGCTTTGGCCTCGCTGCAACTGGAAGCTTCATTGCTCCGTTTGCTCAAGCACGGGAACTCAGTTACATATCGCTCTACTATGTCGCTTATTCCTGTGCGGCAGTCGGCGTCCGTTTTATAGCCGGAAAGATGGCTGATCGAGTCGGTGAAAATCAGATAATTCCCTGGGGGCTGGCTCTTGCTACGGGAGGATTGCTTCTCGTCCCAGTGGTTCAGGGTAATTTATTGTTACTTACCGTTGGATTCATTTTTGGCATTGGGCATGGTCTGTTGTTTCCCGCGCTGAATGCTATGGCGGTGCGCGATGAACCGTATGCGGTACGTGGTAAGGTGACAGGGATTTTTACCGGCGGGATTGACACCGGGGTCTTTTGCGGAGCCTTGATTTTGGGAGTGGTCGGTGAGATTGCAGGGTTTACCGCGCTCTTTATCTGTGCCGGACTTATTGTTCTGAGCGGACTTTGGTTGTTTCGTTTGCGCGTAAAAGTAAAAGACCCTATAGATTGCCGAGAATTCAACAAATAATCAAAAGCTGCTACACTGCTTCACAGAGTTTGAACAAAATCAACCTGCTTCAAATCCATGAGAAACAACAACCTTAAACAAGGGAATAAATAAAATGGAAAAATCTTTACTCGATACCCACCACAAAGCACTAACCCTCAACCGGGATAGAAGAGCCTACGGAACGATTGCAGAAATTGGCGCAGGTCAGGAAACTGCGCGCTGGTTTTTCAGGGTTGGTAGTGCGGCGGGTTCAATTGCGAAAACGATATCTGCTTATGACATGCAATTTAGTGATTCCATTTATGGTTCCTGTGACCGCTATGTCAGCCGCGAGCGCCTTCATTCAATGCTCGAGACAGAATACAATCTGTTAAGTCAGCGCCTGGATGAAAAACGCTGTGCGGAAAGTATATTTTTCGTCTTCGCCAACACTGTCGCGACTTTTAACTATTCTCGCAATCAGGCCGGACACGGTTGGTTGGGAATTCAGTTCCAAACTCAGCCACACGAAACAGTATCTGAGATTCACCTTCATGTCGTCTTAAAGGGAAGTTCCAGCATGCAGGATCAGGAGACCCTTGGTATCCTCGGTGTCAATCTGATCTATGGTGCTTACTATCAGCATCAGGAACCGGTTGCCCTCCTCAGATCACTGATGGATGGCCTTTCCTCTGATCTACTGGCAATTGATATGGTCGACTTCAGTGGATCCACATTTGATTCTGTTGATAATCGAATCATCGCATTACAGCTGGTACAGTATGGCTTAACTCCGGTGGCAATGTTTCAGCCCGGAGGTGAACTGGTACAGCCCGCCGAAGCGCTGTTTAAAAGAGCGGTGTTAGTCGAACGCAGCCGTTTTTGTCCACCAACAAAATTGACTATCAACTTACTTGATAGCGCTTATGAAGCCTTTTGTTGTGAGAGCAATGTCGACAGAGATGACGTGATTGTCTTCAGTGAAATGACGCTACATAATCTTCGTGATGGTGATGATATTAACATCGAAGATTTTTTACAACGGGTTGATATCTTGTGTGCTCTGGGTAAAAACGTAATGATTACAAACTTTGCCGAATATTACCGTTTGGCACAATTCTTATTTAAACAGACCAGCAAGCCGGTTGCCCTGGCACTGGGAATCCCTTCATTGCGGGAAATATTCAAAGAAAAATATTATGAACACCTGGATGGTGGCATTCTAGAATCCTTTGGGCTTTTGTTCCGCAACGATATGCGCCTGTATGTCTGTCCCGTTCTTGAAGAGGATGGTTCACTGCTGACAGTCAATGAATTAAAAGTAGGAAACCATCTCCAATATCTATACCGCCATCTGCTGCAAAACGGTTTTATGCACAACCTGGATACGGTTGATCGCAACTATCTGGCCATTGATACCAACGCAGTCCTGGAAAAAATTCGGTGTGGTGATGCTACCTGGCAGAACCTGGTGCCGTCAGCCGTGATTGATATCATCAAAAAGAAGAGTTTATTTCAGCGGGACAGGTAAGCATAGGACACTCGGACAACTGAATTACCCTACTTCGTCAACTGCTGCATCATCAAATCGGCCAAGCCGATACCGCCTTGTTGGGCGGTAATCTTTGCCGCTTCCAAATCTTGCAGCTGCGCATAAACATCATCGGCATTACCACGCTGAATCAGTCCGTCATTGGGAATAGTTTTACGCATTTCTTTATACATCTGTTGAATAAAAATCGCTTCAAACTGTTGTGCTGCTTCTTTCAGTTTTTGCGGATCTTGTCCTTTGTGGGCTTTAGGCGCCTGGGTTGTCGCCTGGCTGAATAATTGAGCTGTATCGATTCGCGATTCCACTACAATACCACCAGATCGGCATATAATGCCCCTGCTGCTTTTACTGCCTGGAAGATAGCAATCAGATCACGCGGGGTTGCACCAATCGCGTTCAGCGCTGCAGCCACATCGCCAATACTGACCCCCTGTTTCAACACGACCAGATTGCCCTCATCTTCAACGACACCAATATCAGTTTGCGGGGTAACTACGGTCTCACCATCTGAAAATGCATTCGGCTGTGAAACTTTACTCTGTTCACTGATCACCAAGCTTAAATTGCCATGGGAAACAGCGACCGTCGAAATCCTGACCCCTTCACCCATAACGATGGTACCAGTTTTTTCATTAACAACAATCCGCGCCAGAGTGTCTGGAATGACGGTTAAATGTTCCAGTTCAGCAACAAAATCAACAACCCTGTCCCGATAAGCTTCCGGGATCATGACCTGCATCTGTCCAGCATCGAGAGAGTGGGCGGGAGAGCCACCAAAATGTTGATTAACCACTGCACTCATGCGTGATACAGTCGTGAAGTCGGAATCGTTTAAACGGTAGTTTAACTCGTTTTTTTCACCGAAAACAAAGGAAACCTCACGTTCAACCATCGCTCCTCCAGGAATCCGGCCAACTGTAGGGTGGTTTTTTTGTGCCTTGGCCGCTTTACCACCAAAAGACAGTGCATTGACAAGCAACGCTCCCTGGGCAACCGCATAATACTTTCCATCAGCGGCTTTCAGTGGGGTCATCAACAGAGTTCCACCAACGAGACTATCAGCATCACCAATCGAAGAAACCGTCACATCAATACTATTCCCGGCTCGGGCGAATGCTGGTAGTTCTGCTGTAACAACAACCGCCGCAACATTGTCAACTTTAACCGTGGCAGGGTTGACGGTCACGCCGAGACGTTCCATCATACTGACCAGCGACTGAATGGTGAACCGAGTGCTGGCACTATCACCAGTTCCATTCAGGCCAACCACCAGACCATAACCGATCAGCTGATTGGAACGCACTCCCTCTAACTTGGCCAGCTCTTTGATTCTGGAAGCATCTGCCGTGGAGATCAGGATCACTCCCCAGAAGATCAGCAAGAGAATAATTATTTTATGGGTAGAATCTTTCATATCAATACTCCCAGATCAGGCTATTAGACATTAGACTGAAGGGTGTTGCTAACAGTCTAAAAAGCTTCAGCCTGATTTTGCTTATTTTAGAATGGCCAGATCTGATCTAACGCTCTCACCAACCAGCCCTGCTGCTGCTTATCACTGATCACACCCTTGCCGACGTAGGCAATCCGGGCATTAAGGATGTTTTTTGAATCGACGATATTGAGTGGTGACACATCTGAAGAACGGACAATTCCGCTGAGTTTGACGATCTGCATCTCGTTGTTTACAGTGACGGTTTTATTCCCCTCGATCCGTAAATTTCCATTTGGTAAAACTTCAATCACTTGGGTCGTCAGGGTTGCAGTTAAAGTTTCTTTGCGTGCCGTTTTCCCTCCACCCGCAAAATTATTTTCTGTTGCCGCATTAATCAGAGAAGCATTATTGATCGCGTCATTACCCAGTTGACCAATATATTTTTCCAGCCCCAGAAGATTTGTAACTCCTGCCGACATGGTGCTCTTACGATCAGTTTTGGTCGTTGCTTCTTTACTGGCACTAGCATTTTCAATAATGACCACCGTTATGATATCGCCGACAGTACGCCCCTTGATATCAACAAACATTCCACCGCGGCTTTCAGTCCAAAGAGATCCAGCTGTCTGCGGCGGTGCCGGTTCGTTTATGACCGGAGCAATTGGCTCAACGTCACTCAAATCAACCCGTGATGCAGGCCCGGCACAAGCACCCAACAGGGGAGCTAGCATAATAAATAAAAATATTTTCTTAATCATTTCAAAACTCCACTTTGACCAGCCCGGGAGCAACCACCTGACAAAGAATTTCCTTGTGCGAGTTACTGTTCATCACCCGAATCGCCTCACCAGTGCGACCATCCTGTTTTGCTTCCCCTGCGGCTGTCAGCATTAGCCCCCGGCTGTGTGCCTGGATAACGACTCGTTGTCCCCGTTTAATAACCGGAGGAAACTCAACCTGATTTCGCTGTAAGGGTTCACCAAGTCTAATTGAACGTTTCAAGCGTTTGCCAATCAGCTCATCAGCAATAAAAATCGGCTCTTTCAAGCGAGAAATATCCTGGGTCTGTAACTCGATATCTGTTGCAGCAAGAATTTTCCCACGTCGTAGGGTGTTGCTTGCCACAGCAACTTCGGCAAGAGCCTCCAGCTCAACTCGAACCGATTGATTACTACTGATCCGGCCATCAACCCGGGTTAAAAGAGCCATTCTACGGCTTCCTATCACGCCGGGCCTGGCGGGGATCACCTGATGTTCAATACGACCATGAGGAACTCGATATGGATCGGGCAGCACAAGCGACTTAAAGCGGAGCTCGGTATGGGGCAATAGATCTGACTGCTCAGCCAGATAATCTTTGAGAACCTGCTCCATTTCCCGTTGGTCAATCAGCTGACTCACTTTGTCCAAAGGATGCGATGTCGCCCCATAAACCATAAGGGGAGTTGATAAAATCAGCAATAGACAGAACAGATATTTCATTTTTCTATCCTTTAACGAACCAGTTGAGTGGTCATCTGCAACATTTCATCTGCGGTTTTAATTGCTTTGGAATTAACTTCGTAAGCGCGCTGCCCGGCGATCATATTAACCATCTCTTCCATAATGTTGACGTTGGAACCTTCAAGAAATCCCTGTGACAGGGTTCCGAAACCTTCTTCACCGGGGGTTCCTGAAAGTGGCGTTCCAGTCGTCGGAGTTTCTGCATAGAGATTGCGGCCCAAACTACTCAATCCAGAAGGATTGCCAAACCGAACCAGTTCAATATTTCCCACCTGAGTTGAGGTGCTTTCCCCATCTAGAAGAACATCAACGGTGCCACCACTACCGATTGAGATTGAAGTAGATCCTTCTGGAATCACAATTTCCGGGACAATCGGATAGCCATCAGAGGTAACCAGCCGACCGGTACTATCTTTTTTCATTGCTCCAGAACGGGTGTAGGCCTCACTTCCATCGGGAAGAGTTACCTGAAAAAACCCGGGGCCTTCAATCGCCATATCCAGTTCATTTTCGGTCTGTTGGAAATCGCCAGTGGTAAACACTTTCTGTACGGCAGCGACCCGCGAACCGAGACCAATCTGGACACCGGTTGGAACTTCTCCTCCATCGACACCAGTTCCCGCTGCACGACTGGTTTGATAAAGGATATCCTGAAAGTCTGCTCGACTTTTTTTAAATCCGGAGCTGTTCACATTGGCCAGGTTGTTGGCAATAACATCCATGTTAACCTGTTGTGATTTCATCCCGCTCGCTGCTGTCCAAAGTGCTCTGATCATGCTTAACTCCTTTTTTCTGGCGCGCCTTACGCCTTAAACTTTATTCAACCTTCAGGTAAGTCACTTTTCCTGGTGCCTATTGAACTAACCCCAACTCAGCGGCTTTGCCATCCATATCGCTATATATTTTTAATGCCTTCTGAGTTGCTTCAAACTCGCGTAGATTTAAGGTCATCTGAACCATGGTTTTCATCATGTCAACATTGGAACCTTCAAGGTTTTTCTGTATAATCTGCGGATTGGGATGTGGCACCGGTTGTGTATTGTCAGCCGGCTGAAACATTTCGCCACCGACTTTTTTTAAAACTGAAGTATCCTCAAAACTGAACAGGCCGATTTGACCGATTTGTTTTTCATCCGCCCAGATCGAACCGTCCAGGCTGATATCAACATCGGGGCGCGGCAGGATAATCTCGCCGCCAGCGGTTCCCATAACCGGCAAACCATTGGCATCAACCAGCTTTCCGTCCCCAGTGAGTTGAAAATTCCCCTTACGGGCATAACCGAAGGTTCCATCTGGACGCTGAATCTTAAAAAAACCATCCCCACTAATTGCTAGATCCAGGGGAGCGCCACTGTATTCGATAGATCCGGGGGTAAAGTCGATTTCCGGTGCGGTGAGACGACTGTAATTGGTGGCCTGGGTTGCCAGACCCGAGCTCGCTTCCCCCAGTCGGGCTTCAAAGGTCACCATCCCTTTTTTGTAGCCGGGGGTTTTGACCGCTGCGAGCCGTTCACTGATATTATCCAACATCTGCATCCGTGCTACAGCCCCTGAAATTGCCCCATACTTACCGCTTGACATCTTAGTTATCCTCTTTCCCCCGACGCATGCTTATCGACCTCATATCTCAGAATCTTTAACCCGCACCAAACTTCAGAGACCGATATGAAGTCAATTCCCTTGATTCAGTTTTAACTCTCCACCGGCCGCTTCAACTGTGCCAACTGGAGCAGTTGCTCAACTTCAATTGGAGCCATCTGCAGTGCTGCGGCAATCTCTTTCGCATCGACTCCCTGATTCGCCAGAGCAGCAACATAACGATATTTTTCAGCACTACTTTGGGGAACTTCAACGGTTTTTTGTTCCCGCTCCACCCGATCTAGACTGTTTGAAAAGCTGGCTCTCTGCTCTTGCATAGATACTGTTTCCAATAGTTGTTGCCGTAATTCATCCAGTTCAAGAGCGAGCTTTCGCGAAATATGTCTCTGCCAGAACCCAATCAATAATGCCAACAGGGCAATCGAGCCGATCAATAAGAGTGACAGTTGTCCAGCGACCATCTCTAGTTCTCCGAGTGCAGGGCGTTAATACTGCGCTTCATCTTAATCTTGAGCTTCCCCAAAGCTTGACTGTGTAATTGGGAAATACGCCCTTCTGAGAGCTCCAGAACTTCAGAAATCTCTTTTTGTGACAGTTCTTCATAATAGAGCAGAGCAACGACAAGACGCTCCTTTTCGGAGAGTTGTTCCAGGTATCCAGCCAGCTCACCAGTCAGCTCATTCGCCTCCATCCGTTCCTGAACACTGGCTTGCTTGCTATCTTCAAGGTTATCGATAAAGGTTTTGCCGGAATCTTCGCCATTATTGAGACTTTCATTCAAGCTGATTGTCCCGAGCTGACTCACCTGAAGTTGTAATTCACGAAAATCCTCCAGGCTTATATCCAGTTCTTCCGCCAGTTCCGGATCTTCAGGGGCACGACCGAGTTTTTTTCCTAAAGAATCCGTCACTTTAGCCAACCGCGATTGCTTTTCTCGTAAGGATCTGGAAAACCAGTCCATGCGCCGCACTTCATCGAAGACAGCACCGCGAATTCTCCGTTCGGCAAAAGTTTTAAACAACACACCACGGCGTGGATCAAAACGATTGGAGGCATCCATCAACCCCATCAGAGCAGCGCTGCGAATATCATCACGGCTAACAAAGGCGGGAACCTGAGTCATCATCCGATCAACCAGAAAGTCGACCAGAGATAGATGAGATTCAATCATCTTCTCCCGTTCCGCCGCTCCCGGTGGGCCATAGCCGCTACTGAAAGTCATCCATTCGCCTCCGTACCAACCCCGAGAAATTGCTTCCAGAAAAATTGCAGGGTTCCCTGCGCCTGATTATCAGATGGAGTATCAATCAAGTTTTCCGCTAAGGTGTTAAACGATTTTGCCACCTTATGATCGGGGTAGAGATCGACCATCACCTGCTGCTGGCGTACCGACTCATGCATTTTTTTGTCAAAAGGGATACAACCAAGATAGTCGATAAAAATATCCAGATAACGTCCTGAAACCATCGTTAACTTCTCAAAAACATCCAGACCCTCATCCAACCCTCGAACTGAATTAACCGCCAACAGAAAGCGCTTTTGATGATACTGGGTTGAAAGGAGTTTCATCAGAGCGTAGGCATCGGTAATGGCTGTTGGTTCCGGAGTCGTTATCACCAGAATATCCTGAGCGGCAACGTTGAAGTAGGTAACATTGTCGGAGATACCCGCTTCGGTATCGATTAAGACCACATCAAAATGTTCTTCGAGGGCATCCAGTGAATCAATCAGGCGCATCTTTAATTGACCATCAAGACGGGTATACTGTTGAACTCCAGATCCGGCAGGGAGAATTTTTAAGCCGTAAGGACCTTCAACCATAACCTCTTCCAAGCTTCGCTCACCGTTGAAGAAATGGTTGAGATTATATTCCGGGGAAATACCGAGTACGACATCAATATTTGCCAACCCAAGATCGGCATCGATAACCAGAACCTTTTTACCCTGCTTGGCTAAAGCAACGGCAATATTGGAAACAACAGCCGTTTTACCAACGCCTCCCTTGCCGCTGGTAATTGATAAAACCCGGGTTGTCGGCATCTGGATTTCAGCTGCGTTCTCATCGAGTTTCTCCCGCATATTGCGTAAGGTTCCTGCCTGGTCTATGGTTCCGTTCATCATACTGCTACCTTCCGTAATTCTTCAGCTGTTCCCATCACCAGTTCGGCGACAAGGTTAGGTTCTGCCCGTAGCAAATCTTCAGGAACCTGCTGACCATTGGTCAGATAGGCCAGGGGGAGATTGCTCCTGATCGGTACATTGATCAATGCAGCACAACGATCGGTTTCGTCTATTTTGGTAAAAATCAATCGGGATAGAGGCAGATAGCTGAAAGATTCCAAGGCTTTCTGTTGCAAACGCTCTTCGGTTGGAGCCGCCAGCACCAAACAATTTTCAACCTTCGACCCTTTGCCGAGAAACTGATTCAATTCCTCAATCTGTGCCTGGTTGCGGGGACTGCGCCCGGCAGTGTCAATCAGAATGAGGTCTTTATCACGATGGCGGCGGAAAGCTTCCTGCAACTGTTCTGGCGATATGACAACTTCAACTGGTAGCCCCATGATCTCACCATAGACTTTTAACTGTTCAACTGCCGCGATCCGATAAGTATCAATCGTGACCAAAGCAACCCGGGCACCATTCTGGGAGATTGCTTCTGCTGCCAACTTGGCAATTGTGGTGGTTTTTCCAACGCCAGTTGCACCAATCAGAGAAATGCGCTTCTGTGGATCACCCGGTGACCAAAGAGGCTCAGTGGTCTGTACCAGTTTGGCAATTGTTGCCGTCAAAAATTCGCGACATTGTTCCGGCTCATGACGTTGTCGCTCATTCATCTGTGGTGTAGCAAAACGGGCAATTGTTGCAGCAGCTTCCCGGTCAATGCCCCGATCAACCAGAAGATCAAGTAGATTTTCAAGAGAATGTTCCGCCGGGTTTTTCCAATGGGTCAGCGTAGCTGTTGGTTCTGGTCTCACTTCCTGAGCCGGTAGAACTTGCTGCGGAACCGGACGAACGACTGATTCAACCTGGTTCTCCTGTTGGGCTTTTGCCAACTGCTGCATCAGCTCCTTCAACTGATTGATCTCAGCCTGCAGTTGGTTGACATTTTGGGCTTCCAGTTGTGACCGCAGTTGACGAACCTCATCTTCAAGCAGATTGCTTTTCACTTCTATCTTTTGACTGGTCGCTGCTTTTGACAAAGAGACTTGCTCATCTTCCAGGGTCTCTACCCGGCGACCGTAAGCGGTGGAAGCCCTCCCCAGAGTTGCTGGTTTCGGTTCAATATTCGGCAGCGCTTTGCGAAAGCTGTTTTTCATAGCTGGTGACTCAATTGCTGCAGTCACTTCAACGACCTGCCTGCCAAGGACACCCAACCCTTTTTTCCCCAGGGTTCGGGTCGATAAAATCAACGCCTCAGAACCAAGAGCTTGTTTTACCTGTTCGAGAGCTGATGCCATACTTTCCGCTGCAAATTTTTTAACCAACATCGACAGTCACCGTTCCTATCGATCTCACCTTTAAATGTGGTGCGATCTCGTTGTGAGAAATAATTGCCAGACTCGGCAGATAGCGTTCAGTCAACCTTTTGACATGAAGTCGGATTGTTGGCGTACAAAGTAGCACCGGAGTTGCACTAGCCACATTCTGTAACGCCTTGGTCAAGCTGTTGATCAACGCCTGAGCAAAACCAGGCTCTAAAGCCAGATAGGCTCCTTGTTCCGTGCTGTGCAGCGCTTCCTGAATCTGCGTTTCGACATCTCGATCAAAAGTCATCACTTCCAACACCTGTCCATCCTCGCTATAGTTGTTGCTGATCGAACGGGCCAAGATGGTGCGTACATGTTCGGTCAGTTGATCTGGATCTTGCACAACTGGTGCCCAATCGGCCAAAGTTTCTAAAATAGTTCTAAGATCGCGGATTGAAACCCCTTCTCTAAGCAGATTCTGCAGAACCCGCATCACCACGCCAAGATTAAGCAGAGCAGGCACCAGTTCTTCAACCAGCTTGGGATAATCGTTAGACAGATTATCCAGCAGATTCTGGGTTTCCTGACGGCCAAGCAGTTCATGACCATGGGTTTTAATCAACTCACTCAGGTGGGTTGCGACCACAGTCGTGTTATCAACAACGGTGTAACCGGAAATCTGGGCGCGTTCCTTTTTATCCTCGGAAATCCAGACCGCAGGCAAATTGAAGGCCGGCTCAACCGTTTCAACACCCTTGATCACTTCAGTTGCAGTGCCAGGATTCATCGCCAGGAAATGGCCGGGAAGTAACTCCCCGCCACCAATTTTCACCCCTTTGAGAACGATGGCATATTCGTTCGGTTTAAGTTGCAGGTTGTCCTTGATATGCACCGGTGGAACAATGAAGCCCATATCAAGGGTAAACTGCCGCCGGATCGACTTGATCCGCGGTAGCAGCTCACCATTCTGAGCCGTATCAACCAGCGGAATTAACCCGTAACCAACCTCCATCTCGAGCATGTCGACAGCAAGCATCTGTTCATAATTTTCTTCTTCAAGCAGTTTGGGCGCTGGAGCTTCTTCCAGTTGTTCTTGTTCACGACTCTCCTTACGGGACTTCTGTACCCGCCAGGCGATTCCAGCAACAATCATTGAGAGCAGGAAAAACGGCAGTTGTGGCAATCCCGGGATCAAGGCAAAACCGAGCAAGATTCCCGATACAACCCAGAGAGCCCGTGGATGAACTGTGAACTGGCGCTGAATCTCGCTACCGAAATCCCCATCACTAGCAGTTCTGGTCACCATGATCCCGGCGCCAGTCGAAATAATCAGCGCAGGAATCTGACCCACCAGACCATCACCAACCGTCAAAATAGTGTAGTTGGCCGCAGCATCAGCCATCGGCATCCCTTTTTGCATCACACCAATGACAAAACCAGCACCAATATTGATCAGAGTAATGATGATCCCGGCGATAGCGTCCCCTTTGACAAACTTGCTGGCACCATCCATAGCGCCATAGAAATCTGATTCCGCAGCAATCTCCTTGCGGCGTGTGCGTGCCTCATCGTCACTGAGCAATCCGGCGTTCAGATCGGCATCGATCGCCATCTGTTTACCCGGCATCGCATCCAAAGTGAAGCGGGCGGCAACTTCAGCAACCCGGCCGGCACCTTTGGTAATAACCATAAAATTGATGAGCACCAGAATCATGAAGATGACCACCCCGACAACATAGTTTCCACCAACAACAAACTGGCCGAAAGATTGAATAACACTTCCCGCAGCTGCCGGACCTTCATCACCATGCAAGAGAATCAAACGAGTCGAAGCAACATTAAGAGAAAGACGGAACAGAGTTGTGATCAGCAAAATACTTGGGAAAAGGGCAAAATCGAGCGCCCGCTGAGTGTAGAGAGTAATGATCAGAATCAGCAGTGCGATGGTAATATTCAACGACAGAAAGATATCGAGTAATATCGGCGGTACCGGTAAAATCATCAACATCAAGATCAATACCAGACCAACTGCAACCAACACATCACTCCGTATTAGCGCTTCGCGCCAGCGGTTATTGATGATTCCATCTATTGTTGCCATTTTTTCTCCATCAAGACTGAATTCTGACAGGGTCATGTCAAGCTTTTGGCTTATAAAAAAACCGTTTAAAACTTCTTTTCAACTCATTTAGTCTATAGTTATCAATTACTTAACGCTTCTTTAAGCTGTAAACATAGGCCAGAAGTTCGGCCACAGCAGTAAACATTTCTTCGGGAATTTCTTCCCCTACCTCTTGCCTGTACAAGGCTCGTGCCATCGGCTTGTTTTCGATGATCGGAACTTGGTGTTCCTTGGCAATTTCGCGAATTCGAAAGGCCAGATGGTCAGCGCCCTTGGCAACAATTCGCGGGGCATCCATTTCACTGCGCTGATAGGAAATTGCAACCGACAGGTGTGTTGGATTGGTCACGATGACATCTGCATTGGGAACCTCTGCCATCATTCGTTTACGTGCCATCTCTTGCTGTACTGACCGCACCCGGGCTTTCAGTTGCGGATCTCCTTCGGTCTCTTTGAACTCTTCCTTTACTTCCTGCTTGGTCATCTTCATCTTCTGTTCCATTTCATAGCGAGAAAAAGCAAAATCGATCGCTGCCAGAGCAATCATGATTCCGCACGTTTTCCCGATAACCAAAAAGGCAACCTGGCCAAGAAAAACCAGCGTCTGGTTCAAATCAAGTAATGACAGAGTAAGAGCTGTATCAAATTCATTGGCAACAGTTTTATAGGCGACAAAACCAATCAACAATATCTTCGCCAGAGACTTCACCAATTCGACAGCGGATCGCTTGGAAACAAACTTAGCCATCCCCTTAATCGGATTAAATTTACTCAGCTCGGGCTGAAAAACCTTGGTAGAAAAAAGGGGGCCAACCTGAAGAAAGGAAGAGAGAAAACCAACCACCATGGTCAGCAAAAAAACCGGCCAGAGGAGCTTTGCCATCACGACACCCATCTCCCAAAGCAGGTTGGTAACCTCCAGTCGGGTGGCTCGAAAATCTGCCATCATCCGTAATAAAGCTGAAAACATTGTTTCCAGATCGGTCCAGAAATGGCTGGCATAAAAGACCCAGAATAAGAGTGACATGGTCAGCAACGCCGCAGTGGCGATCTCCTTGCTTTGAGCGACCTGCCCTTTCTCACGAAAATCATGACGCCGCTTTGCCGTTGCTTCTTCGGTTCGTTCCTGGCCTGAGTCTTCAGCCATCTGTTTACATCTCCCGGTATTGAACCGGGCGAGCACGGGGGCTCGCCCCTACACAATATTCTTTCCCCTCGGAGGGGAGCCCCCCCCTGTGGGCTCCCGTTGGGTCAGAACATCTGTCGGAATTTTGGCAATTGTCGTTAAAAAAACTACATAAGACTGAAGAGACGCAAGAAGCGTTCCGGGAGTGAGAAAAATTCTTCTCGAAGAAGACTTGCCACCACACCAAAGGTCAGCCCCATAACGATAAAGGAGATGCCAATATTGACAGGAAAGGAGATCATGAACACATTGAGTTGCGGGAAAACCCGTGACATAATTCCGAGGGTCAAGGTGGATAGAATCAAAAGAGCCAGAATTGGCGCAACTAAGCGAACACTTAAAATCAGGGAATGGTTTGCCACCTCGACAATCATTGGAATAGCACCACCCGACAGAGTTAAACTTCCCGGTGGAAGCATTTCAAAAGAGGAGACAATTGCTTCAAGAAACAGATGATGAATATTGAGAGAGAGAAACAAGAGAATAGCAAATATTCCCTGAAACCGGGAAATCAGGGCAACTTGTGATTGAGTTATCGGATCAAATATATTGGCTGCGGCAAACCCCATTTGATAACCAATTAAGGAACCCGCGAACTCTGCTGCCATAAATACTAATTGAGCCAGAAAACCGACCAGTAACCCAAGAATGACTTCAGAAGCAATCAATAGCCCCAGTTCCAGAGGAGAGAAAGTCTGTGCCGGGATAAAATCCTTGACCACCGGATAAGTCAGCATCGAGAACAGCACTGCGACACCAAGCCGTAGCTGCGGGGGAATCTGCCCACCACTAAATACTGGAATTGCAGCAAACATGGCTGCCACCCGTGCCAAACAGATCAGAAAACCTTGAATTAAGGGGAGAGAAAAATCTGGTAGTTCCATCGCTGGTGATCCTGATCAGGGACCAATAGTTGGTAGTTGGTCAAAGATTGAGATTAAAAAAGTGGTGGCTTTTTGTAAAATCCACGGGGCGAAAAGCAACAGGGTAACAAACACTCCAACAATTTTAGGGATGAAAGTCATAGTCTGTTCGTTAATCTGGGTGGCTGCCTGAAAAATACTGATCACCAGACCAATTCCCAGTGCGGCAAGGAGCATGGGAGCAGCACACATCAAAGTCGTTTCAATAGCCTGTCGACCGATACTGACAACATATTCAGGGGTCATAAAAAGTCCTTTAGGTTGATGAATTGGCTGCTTGAGTGTCTAAACACCTTCAGCCTAACAGCCTTCAGTCTGCCTTTAACCTGCCTTTACTATCCAAAACTTTTAACCAATGAACCAATCACCAGCGACCAACCATCCACCAAAACAAAAAGGAGTATCTTGAACGGAAGGGATACAATAATCGGTGGCAACATCATCATCCCCATTGACATCAAAATCGAAGCAACAATCATATCGACCATCAAAAAAGGGACAAACAAAAGGAAACCCATCTGAAAAGCACGTTTCAGTTCCGAAAGCATAAATGCTGGTATCAGGGTCATCATGGAAATATCAGCCCGGTTATCCGGCTGTGGTGATTTGGAAATATCAACCAACAGTTGCAGATCTTTCTCTCCAACCTGAGAAAACATAAATTCACGCATCGGCTGCAAAGCCTCTTTCAAAGCTTTTTCCTGACTGATCTGTTTATTCAGATATGGCTGTAACGCTTGTTCATTGATCTGGTTGAAAACCGGTGCCATAACAAAAAAGGTCAAAAACAGTGCCAGACCGATCACAATTTGATTTGAAGGGGCAGACTGGGTTCCCAGCGCCTGACGCATGAACGATAAAACAATGACAATCCGGGTAAAACCCGTGGTCATTAACAGGATCGCTGGAGCAACGGAAAGAATCGTCAAAACAACCAGAATTTGTAGGGCAGTGGAAACCTCTCCCGGCTCAGTCGCCTCCCCAATTCCAACGGTAATTGTCGGCAACCCTGCAGCAAAAGCACCAAGCGGCAGCAACAAACACAACAGCAGAAAAGCAATCTTCAGCTTCATGATTTCTCTCCTTCCAACTGTTGCAATGTTTCAGAAAATTTGTCGCCCGATGGGACTTTACTTAGATATTCGATTCGATCATTACTCATTCCAAGCAGCATCTCTTCTCCACGAACTTTAACCACACAAAGAAATTTGCGCCCCCCTAAAGGTCGTGTTTCTAATACTTGTATCAAACCATTTTTTTTCTGCGGCAACATCCTGAAACCTTTGCGGCTGGCAGCATAAAGCAGCAGCAAGATCCCAATAACGACGGCAAATGCGGCTAGCATTTTCAGGGAGGATCCAAGCAAGCTCGGCGCAACTATCGTATCAGCAGCAAAAACTGGCTGAGCGACAAACACAAATAAACATGCTAACAGACGCATAACTCAGCCTAATTTTTCAATTCGCTCTGCGGGGCTGACCACATCGGTCAATCGCAAACCAAATTTTTCATTGACGACAACGGCTTCACCGCGAGCAATGAGGCGTAAATTGACGTAAAGGTCTAAGGGTTCACCTGCTAGTTTATCAAGTTCAACCAGTGATCCTTCCTGCAACTGCAACAGATCGCGAACCAGAATACGGGATCGACCAACTTCTACTGAAACCTCCAGAGGAATATCAAGCAACAGGTCAATTCCGCGCTCGTCAAAATTACTCTTGGGAGCAGCAGCGTCCATAGATTGTCCATTTTCCAGATTTGTATCACTCATCATCTATCCTCCGTTGGGAACCCGCCCCATAATACGAATTGCTTTTTTAGCCCCCTGAACCCCGGCCATGCCGAGAAACTTCGGCCGTTTTTCTACCAAAATTTTAAGCGGTGTGTCTGGTTTACAACCAAGATCGATCACATCCCCAACCTGAAAATTGAGAATGTCACGAACCCGCAGCGACAATGTTGCCAACTGGGCTTCAAGTTCAACTTCCATATAATTCAGTTCATCACAAACCAGAGATTGCCATTTACTATTCTGAATCGCACTGGTCGGAACAGCTTTAATCTGCTGTTTCTTCTGTAATGGTTCTAGTGCTGTATGGGGAATGACCAGGGTGATATCCCCTTCAAGGCTATCAATAGTCACCTTAAAACGAGCCACAACAACATTAACTTCCGGGCTGACAAAATTAAGTAGCCGCAGATTAGTAACAACCTCAACCAGAGATGTTTTGATTTCTTGTAACTGCAGAAACCCTTTATTCAACTCCGGGCAGCTTGAGTTAATAACATCACGAATAACATTCAGCTCAATAGCGCTCATTTCCCGGCTGGGAACCAGAGCCTGAGCATCTGATGTTCCACCGAGAACCATTTCAACCAGAGAGAAAGAGAGTTGTTCGTCAAAAACCAGCAAACCACCACCCGATAGGGGTTCCAGCTGCAAGACACCAATGGCGCCACGCCCGGATAAGCGCTGTAATAAAGCATCAAAGGACATCGACTCCATCGCTTCAAGTTTGATATGGACGGAACGCTGAAAGCGGGTTGACAGGGAAAGAGCGTAGTTCCGCGCGAAACTGTCAAGAATCAGATCGTAATTTTTAAGCTTCCATCCTTCTGTGCTATTGGCCTTAAAAAGATTACAGATTTCTGCCGCAGAAGAGCCCGTCGGCTCTAAACCTGGGTCGGATCCCAAACCAACCGATTCAATATCGACATCACCGTGCCTGACAGCCGATAGAAGGTCGGAAATCTCTTCTTTACTGAGTATCTTTTCCACACCGGAACCTTTTGTTGATGCACTCATGAATAATTAATGGCTAAGCAAAAATTTCGCTCTACAAGGCTTGGTATTTTTTCAGGGGTGAAGACATACACAGTGTATGTCAAGATCCTGAAAAAATACCGTAACGCAGTAGAGTGGACTTTTTGCGACGCCATTATTGGACAACAAAATCGGTAAAATAGATTCGCTTGACCTTACCTTTAAGCAGAATACTGTTAATTTTATTGATCAATTCTGCTCGCAACTGAATTTTTCCCTGCAAATCACTTATCTCACTAAAAGTTTTACTGCCAAGCAGTAACAGAACCGCATCCTTAACCTGTGGCATCCGTTGCATGAGTTCCATTGAGGCTTCTTCACCATCAACTTCAATCGTAATCGTTGCTTTAAGATAGCGACTTTCCTGATCATCCATAATATTGACAATGAAACTGTCCATATTGACCATTGGACCAACCTGCTTAGCCTGCTTTTCAAGTTCGGCCTGTTCCTGCTCTGGAGATATTTTTTCCTCTTTATCTCCACTGAGAAAGAAATAAGCACCAGCTCCACCACCGATCAGTAAAACTAAAACTGCGACAATGATGATCAATTTCTTTTTTGATCCGCCACCGCCCTCTTCAGACTCTTCAGCTGCTTCTTTTTTTGCCATTGTTTTACCCTTCCTTTTTCATACCTAAAATCTTAATTTAACTTTTAAAATGGAGACTGATCTTTGGCATCCAATAGATAGGGAAGCTCTTGATCCGGGTCACCCTGGCTTTCCAGCACAAACTCTACCCGTCGATTCAATGCCCGTTCCCGCTCACTGGTATTCGGAAACAGTGGTTTTTGCGAACCATAACCGGTCGCCGACATTCTACTCAGCGGAACCAACTGATTTATCGCGAGGAAACGTAATACGACAACCGCACGGTTCACGGAGAGATCCCAGTTGTTCATTTCATCACCAACATTATCGGTATGCCCTTCAATCTTAAGATTCAGCGGCAATGGACGAATCAGTTCAGCAACTTTTCTCAGGATCGGTTCCGCTTCTGGCTGGAGATGCCTCTGTGCCGATTTAAACAGGACTGCTGCATCAATCCGCAGGACGACGGCGCCACGATCCTTTACCAGCTTGATTTTTTTGTTCAACTTCAATTCACGTAATTTGGTTTTTAAACGCCGATAAACCTGTGAGGTGAAATCATCATTGACCGGCGAAAAAGTAACAATTTTAGGTTGAGTTATTTCAGTTTTATCACTGCTACCCATGACTCCAAATGCTCCTGCTAGAGAATCACTTGCCTGCTGGAACTTTTGCTCATCCATATTCGCCATTGACAATAATAAAACAAAAAAGGTCAACAGCAGTGTCACCAGGTCACTAAAGGTGACTATCCACATGGGTGCTCCGGCTGGCGGGCACTTTTTTTTCATGATCAGCCCCTTTAACCGAAGTTACTCTGACGTTCTTTAGGTGAAACAAATGCGTGCAGGCGCTGTTCCATCAAGCGCGGGTTTTCACCTTCCAGAATCGCCTTCATCCCCTCGGTCACTAAAGTTTTATTTAAAACTTCACTGGCTGAGCGAATCTTCAATTTTCCGGAAATTGGATTAGCAATGATATTGGCAATAACCGCACCATAAAAGGTTGTCAATAACGCAACTGCCATCGCTGGACCAATAGACGATGGATCACTCATATTCTGCAGCATCTGTACCAGACCAATCAGGGTACCGATCATCCCCATAGCCGGAGAATAATTGGCAATCGTGGCAAAGATATCAGCTCCCTTATCGTGTCGCTCAACGACATATTCAATTTCTTTTTCCAGCATATCTTTGAGGGCTTCCGGTTCCTGGCCATCAACTGCCATCTGTAACCCTTTAAGAAAAAACTCATCATCAATCTCATTCATCACCGCCTGCAACGAAAGAATCCCTTCCTTGCGTGCTTTCCCGGCATAGGTAATCAATTTTTCAATTGTATCAACCGGTGAATGGGCTTTATGGAAAAACGCTTTGCGGGCAACATTGAAAGCACCGAGAAGATCCCCGAATGGAAAGTGCACCAGAACGGTACCGATGGTTCCACCGATAACGATGATTAACGAAGCAATATCGATAAAGATCATCAGGGAACCACCCTGCAGGATGGCAGAAAGCATTAAGCCAAAGGCAGAAACCAAACCGATAATTGTTGCGAGATCCATATTTGTCCTCTATCTTATTTTTATTCAGCCATAACTTTTTATCCCAACCAGGGACGTCCAATCAGGCAAAAGACTTAAAAAGTTATAACTTTCGGATGACCAAACTTAGTATCGACTAACTGTCAAGCAGGTTACGTGCCATTTTAATGGGATATGCTAACAATTTTAAAAGCAAACAAAATCAACAGGTTACAGACCACAAAAACAAGACCTCCCACAAACAAAGAATGCCGCCACTGAAACTCAGGGCGGCATTCTTTGTTATGTCATGATTTTGACCTGCTGGACTAACGTTTCAGATTGATAACTTCAGCTAACATCTCATCAGTTGTCGTAATCGTTTTTGAGTTAGCGGAATAACCACGCTGAGTCGTAATCATTTTAACAAATTCCTGAGCCATATCAACGTTCGAAAGCTCCAAAGCATTGGTAAAGATGTTACCAACTCCCGATCCGATCGTACCAACAACCGGAGCACCGGAGGTAGTGCTCTGGGCATACATATTACTGCCGATTTTGGTTAAGGAACTTGGGTTGGTGAATTTCGCCAGCGGAATACGCATTAATTCACGTGGTGTTCCGTTGGAAAAATTTCCGACGACGTTACCCAGTTCGTCAACACTCAATTTAACCAGGGTACCAGTCCCAAAACCATCCTGTTCCTGTGACACAACCACCGAAGGACTGGCATACTGACTGGTCTGCATATCAATGGAAACCTGCTGGGTCTGAACAGCACCATTGACCCAATCCAGATCTCCGGCGGTTGTATTTGCAGTAGGTCTTGGAAAAACAGGATCACTGCTGGTATCACCAGCGACCGTGTAAAGATCAACTCCATCGATAGTAATCAAATCTCCACTGGCATCAAACCCCAGCGATCCACTACCAACAATCTCCAGAACACCAGAGGTGCCACCAGTGACTTCTCCGCCATCGACCACGGTATTCCAATCCCATGCCTGGTCAGCCGTTTTGGTAAAATAGGTCGTCATCAGATGGGTGCTGCCCAAGCTGTCAAAAACCTGAATTGAAGTCGCATAGTTTGAAGTCGCAGATGGATCCAGAGGATCAAAACCTGCAGCTATGGCTGTAGAATCAGAATCAAGGTTGGTATTCAAATTAATATTTGCTGTCGGCCCTGCCGGGGTAAACGATTGGGTGTTAGCCCAGATCGGGGTCAGATCGCCGACTGTATTGCCATTGACATCCAGCTGGTACCCCATCACGTTGTATCCTTCGGGATTCACCAGAAACCCTTCGGCATTAAAACGGAATGCACCGGCTCGGGTATAGTTGTTGGACGTATTTCCGGTTGATGGATCACTGACGATAAAAAGACCCGCCCCCTCGACCGCCAGATCGGTATTGGTTTCAGTATTTTCGAAGGTTCCCTGGCTAAAGATAGTATCCACGGTCGACAGACCAACACCCCGACCAACCTGAGACGTTCCGCCAGAGCCAGAAACCTGACTTGACAGCAGATCGCCGAAAATCGTCCGGCTCGATTTAAATCCGACAGTATTAGCGTTAGCAAGGTTGTCACCAAGAACGCTCATCGCATTAGCATTAGCATTGAGTCCACTGACTCCACTATAAAGAGCACTCGATACTCCCATTTTATTTCTCCTGTTTGGAAGCCGCGTCAATCAGTCGGCGGCTTGCGAACCTCCTCAAAGAGGACCGGTTCGGTTAGGCAATCACTGCGCTATCAATATTGGTAAAAACATTATTCTTTAGTTGTTCCCGATCCACAACCGTGACCACGGTATCATTTTTGACACTCACTACCAGAGCGGTGTCATCGATCATCACCAGGGACTCTCTGCCCCCTTTGGCTTGCACCTGCGAGACAGCCTGTTCAAGCCGTTGTAACTGGTCGGGGCTGAATTGAATTCCCCGGCTATCCATCCTATCGACTGCATGGCGGGAAAACTTAACCCCACCTTGATCAATCTTGTTCTGTAGCAGTTGATCAAAACTGCCCACGCTACGTGTTGCTCCTGGTTGCTTATTCCGCAAACTAGGAGAACGAAGCGGGGTGATCGGTTGTGGGATAATCGTGATTCGATCTGTCACAACGTGGCGCCAGCCTTTTCTATCTTATTCATGGCAAATGTTCCAGAATTTGTTTCTAGTAAGGGAGTCGCCTCACTCATATCAATAGCATTAACCCGCCCTTTAATCAGACTGTCGGTCTGAACCAAGTTATCGTCCTCATCAACCGCCCGGACCGCCAGAGAATAATCGCCAGGCTTAAGAGGCATCCCCGTATCGCCAAGACCATCCCAACTGATAAAATACTCACCCGGATCACCTTCTTGAGCCGAAATTGTCGCAACAGTTGAACCACTTTGGTTCAACACATACAGTTTGACATCATCAGCCGGCATATCGAGCCGGTAACCAAGTTCGACCGGTTCCCCACTAAAATGGAATTGATCTGTCTGGGCGATGACCTCTTGGCCAATCAAACCCAAAGCCGACATTCTTTCCATCTCGTTACTCATGGTTCCGAGTCCCTCCAAGCCCTGGTTGGCATTTTCCAACTGTTCTAAAGCGCTGAATTGTGCCAACTGCGAAGTAAACTCTGTTGCATCCTCAGGATCCATAGGATCTTGATTTTCTAATTGAGCAACCAGAAGTTTGAGAAAATCATCTTTCCCCATCGAGGTTTTGTCTGATTCTAAAGTATTCAACGATGGGTCCATTGTGTACCCGCTACTGACGCCACTAATATCGGTCATTTTTAAAACGACCTCCTTTCTTTATTTCTACTGTCAAACATGGAGGCTAATTCCTCCGCCACCATTCTGCATCAGGTGGGCTAAAGGGATCATCTGATCTTCGAGGTCATGATCGTGCTGGTCCCGGTCAGATTGCCTCTCGGCACCCGATTGTTGATATTGAGTCTGCCCGTTAAACTGCCCTTCGGCCTGACGCTGATCAACGTTGACCAAGAACTGATCAATTTTCAGCCCCTGTTCAGCAAGAGCACTGCGCAGTTGTGGGAGATTGCGCTCAAGAACTTCCTGAACCTGATGGGTCTGAGCGTGGAGATGGGCCTGAACTCGGTCACCTTCAATTTTCAACTCAAGTCTTAACGAACCCAGCTCAGCAGGTTGCAGCCGAAGAACCATCCGCCCCGATTCACCATTCACACTGCCCGAAATCTGCGTTACAACTTGGTCAAAAATCTGACTTTCAGAAATCTGGTAGCCGTTGGATAGTTGAACTATCGGTGTCTGCGGCATTGCTTTTACCGCATCAAATCCCTGGACTGGTACCTGTCCCGGGGATTGCAAATGGAGATGTCCCGGTTGAGCCAGCTGTTCCAGAACCTGCTTAGCAGACAGCCCGGTTAATGGGGCGGGCTCAACGCCTTGTTTCTGCTCAAGCCCGGCAGCTAAAGTTGGAGCGATCGATTCACTCAGACCAACATCTGACCCTCTGGAACCGTGTAGCTGTGCTGATTCCTTGATTGGTTGAAGTTGTTGAACCGGTGGTTTTTCGGCCCGAGGCTTCAACAGCTCAGCAAAACGTGGATCAACCCCTTCAGCCAGATCCTCAACAGTCACATCAACATCATCATTTTTAACTGTTGCCACAATCTGCCCTTCGGAAAGAACCGCTTCAACCTCACTATCTGTTGTAGCAACACTCGACTCTGCAACCTGTTGTCGGATCGGTTTCACCTTCACCGGAACTTGATCGGTAATAATTCCCGGCTGTTGCGTTTCAATCGCAACAACAACTGCTTGATCAGGAACAACCTGTGGAGTGATAATTACGTCAACAGGTTGTTCCGCTAAGTCAGCAAGCGACTTTTCCACCAAAACTTCATCAATTGTTTCATCTGCAACCTCATCCACAACCACTGTGAAAGACTCGGCCTGATCAACTGGTTGGATCTCAATATCGGCAGAATCTTCTTCTCCATCACTAACAGCCACATTCGTCTGCTGAGAAAAGAAATCCTGTGTCGCAACAATCGGCTGAAAACCTTCTTCAACCTCGCCTAGCACACTCTTTTCAACTTCAGTCTTCTCAACTGGCTGCTGTCTCACGACAGATACCTGCTGAGAAGGCTCAGCTTCCGACTTTTTGGCCGGTTCTGACCGTTTCCCGGCCACTTTTCTTTCCGGCTGAGGTTCCTGATGTTTTTCCTTTTTGTTAAGCACCTTACCAAATTGCTCTTCGTGCTTCCGTGGCTCCTTTTCCGGAGCAGTGGTATCTGTCACGTGTGCTCCAGCATTAATCGTCAATAATGCATCCATATGTTTCACCTCCTTTCGTTTAATTTGTTTCGGGACTTTCAATATCCCGATTTATCCTTCACCGGTATTTCGGTAAAGGCCTTACTCAGTTCTGTCGCGGTTTTTGCATCAAGACTATCGAGAATTTTACCCGCGGTCTTCTTCTTAATGCCCAGCAACAGATCGACTGCTAATTGATAATCAAGTGCTTTAATCAATACGGCAGCTTTTTGAGGGTTCATCTTTTCGTAAATCTTACTCAATTCCGCAATCCGTTCCCCTTCTGTCTTTTCTTTACGGTCAAGCAATTGAACCAGCTCAGTGCGTAGCTGTTGCATCGCCGCGAGCTTCTTATCGACTTCCACCTCCAAGGTCTTTAGCTGCATTTCCCGAGTATCAATTTTACTTTCCCGCTCGTCTAATTTTGCGTACTCATCTTCGATTGATACCAGGATACGGCGCTCCTCGACCGATGATATCTGATTCTCATCCACCTGCCCCGGCTTTGCCGCAAGGAGAGTTCCAGAACAAAACATCAACACTATTGTGATCAATATCATTCTCAGGATCATGAATTATTCCCTTTATTGCGCAAGCTGATTTCATCCAGCACCACCCGCTCCTTGCGAGACAGTTCCTGCTGATATTCTGCCTCCTGTTTATCCTTTAATTTGGCCATGACCTGACGTTCCCGTGCCGCATGAAGCAGTTCCTTGCGCTCAGAAATAATCTGCCGCTCAAGCTGCTTTAAACGATCCTGAAGATCCTCAATCAAGCGTCGGCAATGTTGAATCTGTGATTCATAGAGATAAATCTCTGCAACCGTCAATCCTTCCTCCTGACGTTGCTTTAATTCACTGTCATTCTGTTGCAGCTTCTGCCTTTGCTGTTGCAGCCTTGCTTCAAGTTTGCCCTGTTTCTGCAAGCTGGCAGTTAAAACCTGCTGAGCCTGATCCTCCAGTAACTGTCGATAATTGAGCACCGATTGTAATTTGAATTTTCCTGCCATTTATACTCTCGCCCCCTGGCGGCGATCCTGGAGTAATGTCGTCAATTCCTGTATCGTTGCATCCAGATCAACAGCATCATTCATCCCCTGACGGAGAAACTCGGTCACTTCTTCTATCTGCGAAATAGCATAATCAATTTTACCATTACTCCCCTCAACATAGGCACCGATATTGATCAGATCTTCCGCCTCTTTATAAGTCGCCATAATCTCCCGAACCCGACCACTCAACTGAAGATGTTCAGGACTGACGATATCGCGCATAACCCGGCTGGCCGAGTTGAGGATATCAATGGAGGGATAATGGTTACGTGCGGCCAGATCACGTGACAGCACAATATGCCCATCAAGAATCGATCTGACCGCATCGGCAATCGGCTCATTCATATCATCCCCTTCAACCAGGACAGTATAGAGACCAGTAATGCTCCCTCTCCCTTTAAAACTTCCGGCTCTCTCCAGTAGTTTCGGTAAAGTAGCAAAAACCGACGGGGTATAGCCTTTGGTTGTTGGCGGCTCACCGATTGCCAGACCGACCTCACGCATCGCCATGGCAAAACGGGTCACTGAATCCATCAGCAACAGGACGTTTTTCCCCTGCTCACAGAAATATTCAGCAATGGTGGTCGCGACAAATGCTCCACGCATCCGCAATAATGGTGATTGATCTGAGGTTGCGGTAATCACAACTGAACGGGCTAGCCCTTCAGGACCGAGATCGCGTTCAATAAATTCACGAACTTCCCGTCCCCGCTCACCAATCAGAGCAATGACGTTGACATCCGCTTGGGTATGCTTAGCCATCATTCCGAGTAAGACGCTCTTCCCGACCCCTGAGCCAGCCATAATTCCCATCCGCTGCCCGGAACCGCAAGTCAACAAACCATTGATCGCCCGCACACCAAGATCGAGAGGATGGACAATCGGCTTTCTGGCCATTGGACTCGCCGGCAATGCATAGAGTGGACATTCATGATCACAAGCCTCCAAGGGACGTTCATCAAGGGGTTGACCAAGGGCGTCAAGAACCCGACCAAGCAGATGGTCGCCAACCGGGATAGAAGCACTGTCCCGCACCACCTGAATCAAACTGCCAGGACCAAGACCACGAAGTTCTCCCAACGGCATCAGTAGTGCACGAGAATCACGGAAACCAACAACCTCCGCCGGAACTGGCTCTCCACCTCCCAGCGGAGTCAACTGACAGAGAGTACCAACCGTTGCCGCAGGACAATGTCCTTCGACAATCAGACCAACAATCTGAATCACTTTCCCACTCACCTTGAGTGGATTGACCGCTTTGACCTGTTCGACAAGATCTATCATCCCACATCCATAATTGCTTCACTCAAAGCTTGATGAATTGCCTCAAGTTGCGTTTCGATAGTGGCATCCACATCTCCAAGGTCGGAATCAATTCGACAGCCCCCGGGGGAAATTGCTGCGTCAGCTTCAATACTTAAGTTTTTCAGGCCGCTGATACTGGCAAGAAAAAGTGGTTTTTGAGCTGTAACATTCTCAAGATCGGCAGGATTAATCCGGATACGATATTGATCGCTGCGCACTGAAGATTGCAGAGCTGTTTCGATAATTGTCAAAATAATCTTGGGATCTGCTGCCACTTCTCTGCGGATAATCTGTTCAGAGACAGCCATCACCAGTCGCAACATATCCTGGCCACTATTCTTAGCCAGGGATTCCCGTACGCGACTGATCTCTTCCGCTGCCGTTGCCAATGCTTGTGCCGCTGTTTCCAGGTTTTGATCAGCATTTTCCAGACCTTCCCGGCGCCCGCGAGCGTAAGCATCCTCAACATCTTTAGCGGAATATCCAGTGGAGGTTCCTGCTGCAGATGTTGCAACCACTGAGTTTTTAGTAAATCCATCAGCCTCTAAAGGAGAACCTGGTTCCGTCTCTCCAAACGATCTGAACTGAAATTCTTTAAGACCATTGGTTTCAGCGCCTCGATAAATTTTAGACAAGTTCATCGCCACCGCCGCCCCTTCCGGGTATTACAACAGAACCCTCTTCTTCAAGTTTCAGGGCAACCTTAACAATTTCCATCTGCATCGCTTCCACTTCAGAAAGCTTGCGTGGCCCCATTGCCTCAAGATCTTCTGCGATCATATCGGCGGCACGCTGGGAGATATTACCGAAGATTTTATCTTTGATCGGATCACTTGCGGTCTTCAATGCCAGAGTTAACATGTCGGTACTGACTTCGCGCAGAATCGCCTGCATACCACGGCCATCAATCGCAGCCAGATCTTCAAAGGTGAACATCCGTCGCCGAATTTCCTCAGCCAGATCAGGATCCACCGCCTCAATACTGGTGAGAATCACCTGATCGGCTCCTTTGTCCATTTTGCCGAGAATCTCAACCACCTTCTCGATTCCGCCAACCTGTTTGCGATCCTTTCCAACCACCACACCGACTTCACGCTGTAGCGCCTCTTCGATCTGATTGATGACATCAGGAGAGACATTATCGATCTTGGCAATGCGATACATAATATCACCACGCATATCATCCGGTAATTCCGCTAAAATTCGGCTGGTATGATCTTCCTTCTGGGTCGACAGAATCAAGGCAACTGTCTGTGGATGCTCATTTTCCAGCAACCCGGCAACCATGCGCGGATGCATTTTGGAGATGGTTTCCAGCGGTCGCCCTTCAATCCCCGCAGAAACCTGATCCAGCAGATATTGAGCTCGTTGATGATCAGAACCCCCAAGAATGGCATGTTTGGCAAACTCGTCACCGCGAATGTAGACACCAACATCACCAGCGCGAGATTCCTTGAACTCTTCCAGAATTTCCCGGGCGAGAGACGGATCGACATGATCAATTTCCATCATACAGCGACTGATTTCACGGACTTCAGAATCATCCAGAGTCTCAAATATCTTTGCGGTTGACTCTTCCCCGAGACAGAGCAGTAATATGGCCGCTTTCTTTGCTCCAGATAGATGTTTTGCTTTTTGCACAAATAACTCCAAATATAAAGCTGTTTAGTTTGGACTAAAGTTTTTTAAGTTGAGGGAGTTTAGGGTTGGATTCTCTGATTATTATCCCTTCAGCCTAAATTCTTTCAACCTTGTCTTGCAGCTTTTAACCCTCAGCCGGTTCTTCACGTAGCCAATTTTTCACCACCTGTACTGGCATCATGTCACCACCCAGGACTTCCTGGCGAATTTGAGCTAACGGATCACTGGGGCCACCCAACAGTGGAGTTGAGTCATCCCCACGCATCTCAGCTTCTAGCTCTTCGACTGTTTTCATTGGTTGGGTCTGTTCAGACGCCCCACGCAAGGTACGCATCAAGGGCTTGAGAAACAACAAATATGCGAACAATGAAGCAATAACCAGCAAACTGTACTTAATAATCGGCATAAAGGGATAAACCTTGTCAATCAACGAAGGTTCCGGCAAGGCGTCATCACTAAAACCACTTTCAAATGGCATGGAAACAACCGAAATCAAATCTCCACGGGAGGCACTGATACCAAGTGCCGAACGAACCATCTTCTCAATACCCTGCAACTCTTCTGCCCCACGTGGCGTATTGACTGGGTCTGCACCTTCAGCACCGGGAGTCACTCGATCGGCGACCAGAACTGAGACCGACAGCGTTTTCAATGTGCCAACCGATTGAACCGTCTTACTTACCACCTTGCTCAACTCATAATTAACTGTTTCGTCAGAACGGCTGGCTGGGGTTCCTGCCGTTGTTGTTGCAGCACCCCCCTGCAGGTTAGAAACAACCCCGGGAACACCACTTGAGGACTCACTGCCCCCTTCCTCTGTACTGGTCTGCTCACTGACGATAACCGCACCTTTGGGATCGAGAGATTCCTCAACCTTTTCTCGCTGATCGAAATCGACTTCAGCATTGACCTTAACCAGAGAGTTTCCTACTCCGAGGGCACGATCCAGCAATGACTGAGCACGTACTTCTAACCGCCGCTCCATCGTCTGTTGATAATTCAGCATCCCCGGAGTCATCGGCCCAGCCATTCCATCTCCATGCCTTTTGGATAAAATTTTACCACTTGAATCAACCACCGTAACGTTCTCCGCATCCAGCCCTTCGACGCTACCAGCAACCAGATAAACAATCCCTTGCAGTTGTGATTCTTTGAGAGAACGGCCTGATGAAAGCTTAATAACAACTGACGCAGTTGCCTGTTGTTGCTGTTCCCGAAACAACCGTTTTTCTGGTAATGCCAAATGAATGCGGGCGGCTTCAACTGGCGCCAGAGAAGTGATCGTCCGCACCAGTTCACCCTGAAGGGCACGCCGATAGTTAACTTTCTGAGCAAAGTCAGTCATGCCGAAACTTTGCTTGTCAAAGATCTCAAAACCGACTCCACCTTCAGACAAACCGGAGCCAGCCAGCTCAATACGTGCCTCATAAACTTTATCCGCCGGAACCATGATGTCCCGTCCACCGTCTTCTAATCGATAAGGAACCTTGTGCCCTTTCAGCCAATCAACCACCGATGCTGCATCCCGACTTGGCAAGTTGGCAAATAACAGACTGTAATCCGCAACTTGAGACTGCATAATAATCAAGCTGAACAGGAGAGCACTTACCGCTGCCGCCCCGACCAGACTCAGCTTGCGTGCCAGCGACCATTCCATGATCACATCCAACATATTCTTCTTTTTAGCAGTCATTTCTTTTTCTTCTTCAGCCATCGAAATTTTCCTCCGGGATCGATTGCGTTAATCTTTAATTTTCCACTTTTCTGGATTTACAAATGGCTAAGCAAAAATTCCGTCCAGCAAGGCAACGGGGGTTTTCAGGATCGAAGGCATACACCAGTATGTCAAGATTCTGAAAAAACCCGGTAACACAGCTGGTCGGAATTTTTGCAACGCCATTAGACTTGCATGCGCATGATTTCCTGATACGCCTCAACCGCCTTGTTCCGCACCTGCACCATCAGCCGTAAAGAGATATCTGCCTCTTCCAGCTTGATCATCGCTCCATGCAGATTTTTGGTTTTACCAGCAGCAATCTGTTCGGCAGCACGATCAGCACTGATCTGTGCCTGATTGACCTCGGCAATAGATGTTTTCAACATTTCCCCAAACTTATTACCCATATTTTGAATCGGGCTTGTTTTCGGTTGGGACAGCCCTTTAAGATGGGCATTCATAGTAATATCAGCAACACTTCTCATTACTTACCTCACCGTCCTATTTCCAGGGCTTTTAATGCCATCCGTTTCGCCGATTTAACGACTGTGACGTTTGCTTCGTAGGCTCGTGATGCCGACATCATATCGGCAGTTTCTTCCACCAGACTGATATTTGGCATCGCAACTTGACCTTGTTCATCAGCATCGGGATGAGACGGGTCATAAACCATCCGGGGAGGCAAACTGCTCGCTTGAACCTGAGAAACTTTAACCCCCTGTACCGCATCACGCATCCGACTATCAAGCGTATCGGAAAACCCTTTCTGGCTACTTTGGAAAACCACTTCCCGCTTTCGGTATGGACCGCCATCTGGAGTTCGGGTGGTTTCGATATTGGCCAGGTTGGAACTGATGGCGTTCATCCGAATCCGCTGCGCCTTAAGTGCCGAAGCACTGATCTTCATCGTGGTAAAAATATCCATAAAATCTCCTAACGACCGTCACTGGCGGCAAATTTAAGCATCGAGAATTTTTTCTTTAAAATCTGACTGCCGGCTTCATAAAGAAGTTGGTTTTCTGCCAGATCAAGCATCTCGTCATCAATCGAGACACTGTTGCCATCACCAAAGGGATTCTGGCTTGGATGCTTGGTTATGTTACCCTGCACTGCACTTATTCCACCTGAACCAAGTGGAAAATGTTTCGGGTTGGTTTTTTTCCCAGCCATCTCAGGATGGCTGATAGCCTTGCGCAAATTATCTTCAAAATTTAGTTTACGAACCGCGTAGCCAGGTGTTTCTGCATTGGCAATGTTGCTGGCAATCACCTGCTGCTTTTGTGCCCGCAAGTCGAGGCTCTTTTGCAATACTGCAATAGTTCGATCAGCGATTATGAAATTTGCCATAATTTTACTCCTGCCTGACTTCTGATTCTAAAGTTGGAAATCTCACCGTTTTTCCTGAATGAGCAAGTCCTGAGCCAACTTTCCCCAAGAACTCCCTCCATCTGTCTCGACCAGTTGATTTAAAAGCTTAAGTGCCACCTTGCGCTGCTGCTGTCGGAGTAGGATTTGTGCTGTTCTGTAGCGGGCTTGAGCTCCAAAATCAGGATCTTTATGCAACTGCTGATAAATTTTAGCGGCAGCACTATTTTTATTTAATTGATAATAAGCCTCCCCCAAAAGTGCCATTTCTTTGACTTTTAGAGATTCTCCAGATTGTCGTACCCGCTCCAAACTTTGAACCACTGCTTCCAGTTGACCCATCTGCCAATAGATATGGGCAGCACGAATTTCCAGTTCGGAGCTGCTGGGTCGATTCTTCCTGCTCAACCAGGCCAGTAATTCATCCTGTTGACCTTCACGCTCAAAAGCATCCAGCAGAATTCCAAACAAGCTTGCCGCATCCTCACCCTGCGGATATTTTTCCAGGTAGCGACCAGCATAATCACTGGCTTTTTGGTACTCTGCACGTTTTAAATAGGATTCTGCCAGCGGGAGATAAATTGTCTGCTGCTCCGGCTTTCCGGTGGTACGATCAAACAGGTAAAGGAGGACCCGACTGGCACGTTCATAGAGTCCAAGCCGATTGAAAGCCGTTGCCAGATCGCGCAGGAAATCTTTTTGAAACCCACTCCGCAGCAGTAGTTTACGATTTTTCTCGGCCAGTACGACCGCCTGTAAATCTTTTTTCTGTTCCAGCAATTGATGCACCACTGTCGGCAACTGTTGCAGAATCAAAAGATTCACTTCCCTGATAAGTTCAGAGGAACCAAACTCTCTTCGAAAACGCATCAACGCATCGATACTCTCGTGGTGCTCCCCTGAAAGAAACAGGGCAAGAGCATGTTTAAAACGACTTTCTTCGCGAACCGGGAGAAACTGCGAATGTTGCCCTAACTGCAAATATTCATTTGCAACCTGCTCCAGCTTAAGCTCCCCACCACTGATCAACTTATGATCAATCAATCGCAGCTCCGCTCTATCTCCCCCTTCTGTATTAGGACGATCCAGGGTTGCTCTTTGCAAGCCAATTATCCCCCAGCCCAGATCTCCCGCTTCATAGGCAGATGACCCTGCTGCAAACAGCAGGAGATCGTCTCCTGGCTCTTCTTTTAATGGTTCCACTAAGTGACGATAGAAACTGCTGGCCAACTTATAGTTCTTATTTTTAAATGCGCTGAAAGCGGCTCGGTTAAGGGAGAAGCGGTAATGATCAAACAGACCCGGCTCTTTAACCAGATCCTGATAAACGATAAGCGCTTTATCCAACTCACCAAGACCAGCACGGGCATCAGCAATTCGCATCTCAAGTGGCACAAGTAAACGATCAGGCCAATTCAGCCCCGGAAGTTGTAAATGCTCAAGTGCGACACGATCCTGACCTGAAGCTAATGCGGTTTCTGCAAACAGAAAATGAATGAACGGCAGCAATGGATGATTTTCAGCCAGCTTTGGTAATAATTCCAGTAAAGTGAGCTGAGCAACGAGAGGTTGACCATCAAGTGCTTGTCCATAGGCTGTCAAATATTCGACACGCGGCTGTTCTGATCCTCCTTTCCTGCGTAACAAATCAAGCCGAGCAATGCCCGCCTCTGTGGCAGCAGTCCGCAGTTGGGCTTCGGCTATAAAAAGATCCCGCAGGTAGAGTTGCTGTGGATCGTGGAGACTCAACCCGGTTGCCGTCTGGATCACACTGAGAAACATGTTGTTGTCAGCATGCTGCTGCAACGGCCATAGAGGGCTCTTTTCATCCACAATCAGAGGGGGAAATTGTGGGAGAGTGTAGTTGAGAGGTAGCTCTAACTTCCAATAAGTCCGATAATCACGGAAAAACTTATCCCAATGATCTTTCCAGGGAGATTCCTGTTGAAATCGGGCAGCCCTTCTCCCAGCTTTGCGGGGTGGCATATTAGAAATCTTGAAAGCCACCGCTGGTCGGGCAACCTCATCGGCATCCCAGTAAATATCTACAATCACCCGAGGCGGGCTTTGCTTTGATTCTGTGGCAACCTTCTTTGGGAGACGCCGCAGCAAAATTGACATCAGGAGTTCCTGCTTCTTTTCTCTTAGCAGAACTTTAACGATCTTTTCATCTTCTGGAAGTGTACGGAACTTTGGGGATGGCTTAACATTGCCAAACAGCAGATCCACCCGTTGCCCGGAAGCTTCCAGTGTAAACCTTGGCAGGGTGGACAATTCAAAAGTCATCCGGGTAAAACCCGGTCTTTCCTCCTTCTGCATAGTGAGCAAAGTGATTGGGTCTGCCGCTTGAACAGTGATTGTTACGCTCATAAAAAAGAGCAGCAAAAACAGCAATAACCCGATAATTTTTACAATCCGAATAGGATGTTGCATCCACGCCTCCAGTGGTTTTTATTTAACCCCGAAGACATTCATAGGCGAAAACTGTGCCAAAAGGATTTATAATTTCATATCTTGTTGAAATTAAAGCTTTTATTGTGCGAAGAGATTAATACAAGTCGGTTGAATTGTTTTTTTGATAATAAGAAAGACGTGATTTTGACAAAAGAATCAGAGCTTGACTGTTACAGGGGAAGAGCTACGTGCCGATGAGATCAAAGACAGGTTGTTCCATTAGAGAAACAAGCTCTGAGACGCGTTGCTGAAATAGCTTGAATTTACTTTTTGGAATTGATACTGCCATTGGAATTTTGGCTGTGATGGGGTTGACCACACGACCCTTGATATGTATTTCATAATGGAGGTGCGGCCCGGTAGAACGTCCGGTGTTCCCCGATAAAGCAATCCGCTCACCACGTTTAATTTTCTGCCCACGTTTGACAGTAATACGACTCAAATGCATATAGCGAGTCATATAACGTCCCTCATGCTTAATCTCAATATACTTCCCGGCATAACGGTGGTTTTTAACCCGCGTGACGATACCGTCCCCAGTCGCATAGACCGGCGTACCCACTGGCATGCCAAAATCAACACCTTTGTGCGGGGCGATGCGCTTGGTAATAGGATGACGCCGCGCAAGATTGAAAGGGGAACTGATCCTGAAACGCCCCTTAAAGGGATAGCGCTGAAAAGCCCGGGCAAGGCTCTCACCCCGTTCATCATAATAATTTCCATCCTCAAACAGAAAAGCAGTGTAATGATGTTTTCGAGTGAAAAATCGCACTGCTTCAATATGGCTTTGACCCGTCAACTTTCCATCCAAGAGCTGCAGGCTACGAACAACTTGAAAGTGATCACCAGCTCGAAGATCCCGACTGAATTTAAGCTTGTTCTTAAACAAGTAAGTGATATTCCCGGTTTCCTGCTCACTCAAACCAACAGCAATAGCCGACTGGTAAAAACTCCCCTCTATTTCACCATCAAGCAACTGAGGTTCCCAAGTCCCGGAGAGAATAATATCTTTATATTCAAAACTGTTTTCATCAACCCTCTGATAGACAATCTGATGTGCAGGATGAATGAAAAGCTCCATTTTCATAAGCTGACGATTTTTTTTATCCAGAGTGAATGTCAGGATATTACCAGGCCGTAAAATGTCCAGCGCCAGTAAAGATTCATCGGCTGCCACAATCTGAAACATAGTGGTCTGATTGATTTTTACACTGTCGAATATAGTGCTTAGATTATCGCCCGGTTGAATAGTTCTTTTTAAAATGTGTTCAGGAACGGGTTGTTGCAAATTATCCATTGAAGCGGTGTCTTGATTAAGAGGTTCAGTGGGCTTTTCAGGATATGTCTGTTTGTCTTGAACCTGTGCACCTGTTTTGGCCAATTCTGGCGGCGGAGAAGTGGGAAGATAATAATATCCCACGAGTCCCACAACAGCAAATATCACTACCAACAAGAGTAGACGACGATTGCGACGGTGTTTTTTTTGCTGAGTGAGTGTTGGTTTCCAGATTGCGTTCATTCTAAAAGTACTTCTTCATCATTATTAGGAATAAGATTCTATCCTACATTAAATGCAACAAACTATCGTCTCATGTCAAGTTCTGTTTTTATCTTGAGAATTCTGCTGCAGCCAATTCTCGTGATTTTAAAAGTATCCTCGTTTAACAAAATACTTTTAAAATCAATTTTTCCTATCCACCAATCCGCTAGTAAACCCTATAATTTTTATGGTTGACTAGCCGGCAGATATCTGTTTTATTCCTCCCCGATGTAATACCTAATAAATTTCGGAGTTAATACCATGATCTATCTCATCACAGTCACAATCCTCTGGGCATTTTCTTTCAGTTTGATCGGTGTATATCTGGCCGGACAAGTGGATGCTTATTTTTCTGTCCTCACCCGGGTTGCATTGGCTGCGGTCGTTTTTCTCCCCTTTATCCGCCGGGTTCCGCTATCCCTTGCGGCCAAATTGATGGTACTGGGAGCCATCCAGCTAGGTTGCATGTATGTTTTCTATTATCAATCGTTTCTCCTGTTGACTGTACCGGAAGTACTGATTTTTACGATTCTGACACCAGTTTATGTCACCCTGATTTTTGACCTGCTGCAGGGTCATTTCAGCTTCAGATATCTGGTGACTGCGCTAGTCGCGGTACTGGGTGCAGCCATTATCCGTTACAGTTCAATCGGCAGCGAAATATTTACCGGCTTTCTGGTGGTACAGGGGGCGAATATCTGTTTCGCTATCGGACAGGTTGGTTACAAGGTGCTTCTGCAGCGGGAGAATCTGAAACTTCCGCAGCGTGCCATTTTCGGTTATTTCTATTTGGGCGCCCTGGCAGTCACCATCGTCACCTGGTTTCTGTTCGGCAACCCAGCCAAGCTACCAACAACTTCGTTGCAGTGGGAAATTCTCCTTTATCTAGGTGTGATCGCCTCCGGCCTGGGCTATTTTTTCTGGAACAAGGGAGCAACCAAGGTGGATGCTGGCACCCTGGCAATTATGAACAATGCTTTGGTTCCTGCTGGATTGATTGTCAACCTGCTGATATGGAACCGTGACGCCAACTTGACCCGGCTGGGTATCGGTGGTGCAGTGCTGCTGTTCTCGCTGCTGTTACATGAATACTGGGGTAAACAATGCAGTCCCGAGCCACAGTTGGATTAACCTGCTAAATTTATCCCCTGCGGCTCTCCGTATAAGGTATAAGTTGGCCGATGTCTCATCAAACCAATTCCATAACCTATTTAAAACTGCTCCTGATGGCTCTATTCTGGGGTGGAACCTTCATTGCCGGTCGGCTTCTGGCCGGGGAGGTTTCACCATTTTCCGCAGCCTTTCTGCGCTTTGCTATTGCCTCGGCGGTATTAGTGTTGATCAGCCTACGCAATTACGGAACCCTACCAAAGGTTCAGGGAAATCAGTGGTTTCCCCTGTTAATACTCGGGTTTAGTGGCGTCTTTGCCTATAACGCTCTCTTCTTCAAGGGGCTGGAACTGGTCGAAGCCGGACGGGCAGCGGTGATTATCGCCAACAACCCCATCTTTATCGGCCTGTTTGCGGCTCTGCTGTTTAAAGAAGAACTCAATTTTCAAAAAATTGCGGGGATCATCCTCTCGATCTCCGGCGCGATCATTGTCATTACCAAAGGACAACCTCTGACGATATTTTTTACCGGGGTGGGAAAAGGTGAACTCCTCATTTTTGGCTGTGTTATCAGTTGGACAATTTACTCTCTGGCAGGACGTACTGCCATGCGGGGATTCACGCCGCTGGTTGCCGTCACTTACTCGGCCTTAATCGGAACACTTCTATTATTTCCGGCCGCTTATTTTGAAGGTCTGTTTCAACATATCAGCAGATATTCTGCCACAGCCTGGGGCTGCCTGTTGTACCTTGGTCTCTGTGGAACAGTTCTCGGATTTGTCTGGTATTATCAGGGAATTCAAAAGATCGGCTCAACCCGGGCTAGCCAATTCATCAATTTTGTTCCGGTTAGCGCGGTTCTGCTGTCTGTCTGGCTGCTCAATGAGCCCTTAACGATTTCATTACTGTTTGGGCTTCTTTTCGTCAGCAGTGGCGTATACCTGACCAATCGTCAAAGCAAGTAGAGCCACAATCCTCAGACTTGGGGATTGAACCAAAAAAAGGAACTACACTAGCTTAAGTAATTTTGTAGTAATCTCGGGACTGTTCCCAGCACTATCGGGGGCTGTCCCAAGAGTTTACGAGCCATGAAAATATAGCGGTTCACACCACAAACCAGTCTTTTTCCGCCATCACCAGCTATTTTTCTTCATTCAACACTAACAGATAACCATCAGGATCCTGCAGCCAAAGTTCCCGGCGATGGTGTTCATGATCGTCCAGCTCGTAACAAATCGGCCAGAGATAATACTTGACCATACGATAAATATCATCCAGATTATTGCAGCTCAGTTCCAGCTGTACCCCCACTCCGAAAGGAATGCGGTTTAAACTTTGCAGCAGTGCCGGATGTTGTGCTTCCATATCCCGTAACGGTTGAAAAACAATTTTCATTTGTTCAAGGGATAAGACGATATAGCTCTGCTTCGTTTTAGAATTTCGGATAAGTTCAGGAGATAACAGCAGAACTTCACGATAAAACTGTTCCGTTTTATTTAAATCAGCAACAGCAAGAGTTAAGTTTAATTGCATTGATTTTACCCCTTATGTTTTAATGTGACAGACTATGACAGGGAGCAACAAGAGTCGAGCTTTTCTCGGTTTTGGGGGTAATTTAGGAAAGCCACTGAACAATTTTCGCCGCGCCAGACAACAGCTGGCGGAACATCCACAGGTTGAAGTTATCTCCAGCTCACCACTCTATCAAACACCTCCTGTTGGGGGGCCAGAGGGGCAAGCAGATTATCTCAACGCTGCTATTGAAATTCGCACTGGATTATCAGCGCTTGACCTGTTACAACTCTGCCGCCAGATAGAAAATAGTGCCGGGCGAGTCAGGGATTTGCACTGGGGACCCCGGACTCTTGATATTGATTTACTCCTGGTTGATAACCTGATTATGGATATCCCACTTTTAACTCTGCCGCATCCACGTTTACAGCAGCGTCATTTTGTTCTGCTGCCGCTGAATGACCTTGCACCACAACTGAACCACCCGATCCTAAATGAAACTATCGGTCATTTACTTAAGATACTGCCAACAGCTGTTGACATTACCCGCTTAAACGAAACATGGTAACCTGATGATCAAATTGATACTGCTTATTCTCTGTGGCTTTGTTTTCTACTCGATGATCTCCGGTTTGCTGCGTCCGGGAAAATCCCGGCGCCCGGAAAACCGGAGCAAAGAAGGGGAAGTCATGGTGGAAGATCCACAATGCGGAACCTACCTCCCCATAAGTGAAGCAATTAAAGCAACTATTAATGGCCAGCAGCACTATTTCTGCTCAAAAAAATGTTTGAAAGAATATAAGAAAGCACAGGAAAAATAATCACTTTACCCTGACAAGGAGTTTTTAAATGAAGTTTTTTATCGACACCGCAGAAGTTACTGAAATTCGTGCCGCCCATGATTTGGGATTGGTTGACGGGGTGACTACCAATCCTTCGCTGATCGCTAAAAGCGGTCGCGATTTTAAAGAAGTTATCAAAGAAATTACCGATATTGTTGATGGACCTATCTCGGCTGAAGTGATCGCTCTGGATGCAGAGGGGATGCTTAAAGAGGGACGTGAGTTAGTTAAAATCCACAAAAATATCGTTATCAAAGTACCAATGACCACCGAAGGACTGAAAGCAACCAAGCAATTCAGTGCTGAAGGGATCAAAACCAACGTCACCCTGATCTTTTCTTCTTTACAGGCTCTTTTGGCTGCCAAAGCAGGGGCAACCTATGTTTCACCCTTTGTTGGCCGCCTTGACGATATCAGTCATGAAGGGATGGAAGGGGTTGAGCAAATTCGGACTATCTATGATAACTACGGGTACACCACTGAAATCATTGTTGCCTCGGTACGTTCACCGCTGCACGTTCTCAATGCCGGTTTGATCGGCGCCGACATCTGTACGATCCCTTATGGCGTCATGATCCAGCTGGCAAAACACCCGCTGACCGACCTAGGTATCGAAAAATTTCTTACGGATTGGGAAAAAACAAAATAGAACTGCAGTTCAATACAGAGACCACCTAACAGGCTGAAATACTAAGTTTCAGCCTGTTTTTTATTGTTTTAATTCAGACTGCTTTTCACAGAGTTAATTCTACAACAATGTTATGTAGAATGCTTGAAATATAATCGGTCTGACCACTTGACAATCTGCCAAAGAGTCGGTATATGGTTAAAAGCTATTTATATATCTTTTTTCTGGGATTCTTGAGATACGAACCCCCTCTCTATTTCTAACCCTGTGAGGATGCGATGAACATTCACGAGTATCAAGCTAAGGCGATTCTGCGCTATTTCGGAGTTCCAGTTCCGGAAGGGCACGTGGTCTACAACAGTAACTCGGCCCGCGACTGGGCAAAACGACTAGGTGATGGCCCCTGGGCAGTTAAAGCTCAGATTCATGCCGGTGGTCGTGGCAAAGGTGGCGGTGTCAAGATTGCCAAAACTGCAGATGAAGTCAAACAGTATGCCAGGCAGATGTTCGGCATGACTTTGGTGACCCACCAAACCGGGCCAGAAGGCAAAATTGTCAAACGGGTTCTGGTTGAAGAGGGGAGCAACATCGCTGACGAATACTATGTCTCCTTCCTCGTTGACCGGACAACTGATAAAGTCACCTTGATGGCTTCCGCAGAAGGGGGAATGAATATTGAAGAAGTTGCCGCTAAAACCCCTGAAAAACTTTTCTTTGAAGCAATTGATCCCGTTGTTGGGCTGACTGCGTTCCAAGCTCGTAAAGTTGCCTTCAAGCTTGGTTTCGCCATGCCTCAGGTCAAGCAAGCCGTACCGGTTTTGATGAATCTCTATAAAGCATTCGTTGAATCCGACTGCTCATTACTCGAAATCAATCCACTCATCCAGACTGCTGAAGGCAAGCTGATCTGCCTCGATGCCAAGCTTAACTTTGATGACAACGCCCTCTTCCGTCATCTGCGTATCCGCGATCTCCGCGACTACGAAGAAGAAGATCCGATGGAAATTGAAGCCGGTCAATATGATCTATCCTACATCTCTCTTGACGGCAACATTGGCTGTATGGTTAACGGTGCCGGTCTGGCTATGGCGACTATGGATATTATCCAACTCCATGGTGCTTCCCCAGCCAACTTCCTCGATGTTGGAGGGAGTGCAACCGTTGAGCGGGTCACCGAGGCCTTTAAAATTATCCTCTCCGACAAAAAAGTTGAGGGCATTCTGGTCAACATCTTTGGCGGCATCATGAAGTGTGATGTTATTGCGACAGGTGTGGTTGAAGCGGCCAAGCAGGTTGGAATCAAGATTCCTCTGGTTGTCCGTCTCGAAGGAACCAACGTCGATCTCGGCAAAGAGATTCTGGCAAAATCGGGTCTTGATATCGTCAGTGCCGATGGCATGGCTGATGCTGCGGAAAAGATCGTCAAAGCCGTCAAGTAAAATATTCGAAAGAATCAAGGAGATAAAACAATGAGTATTCTGATCGATAAAAATACCAAGGTCATTACCCAGGGGATTACCGGTGCGACCGGCCTCTTTCACGCTCAAGGCGCCCGTGACTACGGCACACAGATGGTCGGCGGTGTTACTCCCGGCAAAGGCGGTACCAGTGTTGATGGATTTCCAATTTTCAATACCGTAGAAGATGCGGTTAAGGAAACAGGTGCGACCGCTTCGGTTATCTATGTTCCACCAATCGGCAGCGCTGATGCCATCATGGAAGCGGTGGATGCCGGTATTGAACTGGTTATCTGTATCACCGAAGGGGTTCCGGTTCTGGACATGGTCAAGGTCAATAAGTACATGGAATGCAGAAACTCCCGCCTGATCGGGCCGAACTGCCCGGGAGTCATCACCCCCGGCGAATGCAAAATCGGCATTATGCCCGGATATATTCATAAACCCGGCCCGGTTGGTGTCCTGTCTCGCTCCGGTACTCTGACCTATGAAGCCGTCTGGCAGTTGACCAGCCGCGACATTGGTCAAACCACCTGTGTTGGTATCGGTGGTGACCCGGTCAATGGTACCAGCCACCTTGACGTGCTGAAGATGTTTGAAGCTGACCCAGAGACCAAAGCGGTTATCATGATTGGTGAAATCGGTGGCGACGCTGAAGAGCAAGCCGCTGAATATGTTCGCGATCACATGAGCAAACCAGTTGCTGCCTTTATCGCCGGAGCAACTGCTCCTGCAGGTAAGCGAATGGGTCATGCCGGTGCAATCATCTCCGGTGGTAAAGGGGATGCAGCCAGTAAAAAAGCCTTCCTGCGCGAGTGCGGTGTCAGTGTTGCCGATTCTCCTGCAGATATGGCCGAAGCGTTGTTGAAGATCTGGCAGCCATAAGAAAACAACAAAGTTATTCAGAATTATTTAAAAGGGGCGGATTCTCCGCCCCTTTTGATTTTTTCTGAAATTACAAGAGTCTGGATTCATCTCTTTCCAAACCCTGATCGGATCACCACCATCACTTCAGTCTAGCTGCGTAATCCGCATATTCGCCGATATAATAATCAGCCGGTTCACCCCCCAGTTTGATCGCATCCCGTCCCTGCATTGTTTCAATCCAGGCCAACAATGAGGTTAAATTATCAGGAATCCTCAAGCCACGATAATGCTCCAACACCGCCCAGCGCTCGAACCAGGGATAAAAAGCTATATCCGTCAAGCCAACGTGCCAGCCAAACCAATAAGAACCCTTCCCTTTGCGATGTTTTAATTCGTTATCAAGGTCTGCGAGTACCTTGCAGAGTTCAGCAGCAATGGCGCTCTGCTTTTCTTCCTGTTGCGCCTTAAGCAAACGATAAAACAGTGGAACAAATCTCGATCCGGAGAAGTCGATCCAGAGTCTGGCCTCGGCTCGCTGCTGCGCGGATGAAGGTAGTAGAGCTGGTTCTGTGCAGCATTCGTTGACGTATTCATTGATGATCAGCGACTCTTGCAGGATAAAATCCTCCTGCCGAAGTGCTGGAACCGCGCCAGCAGGGTTGAGCTGAAGGTACCAGTCCGGCTTGTTGCGCAGATCGATTTCGATCAAAGTGAAAGGGAGATTCTTTTCCATCAGCGCCAAACGGCTACGATGTGCAAAAGGACAGACCCGGGCGCTGAACAGTTCAATGTTTTCCATAACGAATTCCTTAAGCGACTAAACCCCAGAGTTCAGCGTAACAGATTATCGCGACAGTAACCATCATGCCGTCCCGAATGGCGCTAGTCTAAGCAGTATTACAGTAATCTCGGGACTGTCCCCAGACCCACCGGGGGCTGATCCCGAGAGTTTACGAGCCACGAAGAGGCCGCAGGGTTTGCGCCGCAAAAACCTTGGCATTCTCAATGCTGTCGAACGCGTAAATGCCGACGGGAGAATGGCTACCGACACCAGCAAACCAGGCTTTATTGGTGAATCTCAGGTTGTTGCTGTATTGCAGAATTTAAATCTCACCAGGTGCATCGGCAAAAAGAACAAAAAAGCTGCAGTCAGTGTTAACAAATGCTTTTGTTGCCTGGGTTTCTCTTAAGGTTAAACAATGACTTTCAATATACAAGTCACAACAGTACCAACACAATACTTTTATTTTGCAAGTATTGTGTTATAGTTCCCTTCATGACTAAAAATCGACCCCGCCGCCGCTCCGGATGTCCGATCAGCTTCTCCCTTGACCTCATTGGTGACAAGTGGACACTGCTGGTCTTGCGTGATCTCATTTTTGGGAGAAAGAAACATTTTCGGGATTTTCTTGCTTCGCCAGAAAAAATTGCAACCAACATCCTCGCCAATCGTTTGAAATCTCTTGAAAATGCCGCCATCATCACCCGGCGTCCTGATCCAGAACATGCTCGTCAGGTGATCTACGCAATGACAGAGAAGGGTCTGGACTTAATTCCGCTACTGCTTGATATGATTGAATGGGGGGCAAAATACGACCCCAGAACGGAAGCACCTGAAGAGTTTATCCACCGTGCAGCGGAGGATCGTGAGGGGCTCATTGCGGAACTGCAGACCGCATTTTCAGAAGGAACAAGGGACTGATTTACTGAGATTTTCTAAGTTTTGAGTGCTCTTGATCAGCCAGTCGTGCCGATCAGATCACATTAGTTTACAGGCTCCACCTGCTATAATATCAGAGGAGAATCCGATGACGACTACGCTTGCATTTGATGTTTATGGTACCTTGATTGACACACAGGGCGTCAACATAGCACTACAGAAACTCGTTGGAGACAAAGCAATGGATTTCTCTTGTACCTGGCGGGACAAGCAACTGGAATACTCCTTTCGTCGCGGTCTGATGCAAAACTACGAAACCTTTGCTGTTTGTACGCGACAAGCTCTTGATTACACCTGTGCTTACTATAAAACACCACTCACCGCAGATCAAAAAACCGACCTATTAAGCATTTACCGGGTACTCCCTGCATTTGAGGATGTCAAAGCAGGACTGACCCAATTAAAGGCTGCCGGTTTTCATCTCTATGCGTTTTCCAATGGTGCCGCCGATGCCCTGGAAATATTACTAAGCGCTGCTGGCATTCGGGATTTTTTTCTCGGAATTGTAAGTGTTGATGACCTGAAATCTTTCAAGCCGAACCCTGGCGTTTATAGTCATTTTTTGAGAAAATCAAAAGCTACTGGTAACAGTGCATGGCTCATCTCAAGCAATCCTTTTGATGTCATTGGGGCAATTTCGGCTGGAATGAATTCTGCATGGATTCGTCGTTCTCCAGATGCAGTTTTTGATCCTTGGGGGATAGATCCGACTATCACTGTATACAGTTTTACTGAACTCAATAAGAAAATTAGCGAACAGTCTCCTTAGGTAGCGGGTCTGGCTCATCCACCCTTCTCAACCCTGACCAGATCAGGGTAAATGACCCGAACCGGATCGCCGGGGTGAAGATATCCACCCCTCAGAACTTTTGCGAAAATTCCCTCTTTTGGCATCACACAATCTCCGGCTTGGTGATAAATTGCACAACGCTTATGACACTCCTTGCCAATCTGAGTTACTTCCAGCAGAGCATCACAAATCTGCAACTGTGTTCCGATAGGCAATGCTGGCAAATCGATCCCTACTGTCGTCAGATTTTCTGCAAAATCTCCCTTATCAACGTCGAGACCTAAAGCGTGCATCTTGTCAATACTCTCTTGAGCCAGCAAGCTGATCTGCCGATGCCAGTCACCAGCATGACCATCCCCGACGATACCGTGGTTGAATCTGAGTTCAACCTGCTCGACAGGAGTTTTCCGCTCCCCTTTGTTTTTGCTGATACAGACAGCAACGAGTTTTTGTGCCATGATGTTATTCTCCGATGCTCGACATACTGAATGGCGTTATTGTCCTTTGATCATAACCCAAATAATGCCGA
>Ga0256840_1000202_pt1 | contig 57918 bp, 65 predicted proteins | sample 355202metaG_FD_185969 | JGI IMG/M metagenome (GOLD analysis project Ga0256840, IMG submission 185969) | Hydrothermal vent microbial communities from Mid Atlantic Ridge, Atlantic Ocean - 355-202 | ecosystem: Environmental > Aquatic > Marine > Hydrothermal vents | place: Atlantic Ocean: Mid...
CTGCTAGTGTAGTATCATAATCAACAGTTGCCTGTGCTAAATAAGTTGTTGCATCTGCTGTTGTTCCTCCCCAAGTTTCGATAGATGACATAACACCAGCGTCATAATGATCTTTTGCAGTTCCTCCTACATTGAAAGTTCTAGCAGCGGCTTCTGCTAATAAAAATTCTACTTCTGTGTAGTTAAAGATTACACCTTCAGTCTCAGCAGCTTCCACCATAGCAGAAACGTGTGAGTGAGATGAATAGTTTGAAGTTGATCCTATTTCGCCACCTATATACGATCCGGCAACATCTAGAAAATATAAAGGTCTTCTTGGATCATTTAAAGTATTCATCATATCTATAATAGTTTTTCCTGCAACAAAATCGTGTCTTCCACTTAATATTAAATTGTCATGAATAGGATTTGTATTTGGATCAGCGGATAAGTAAGTATAGGTAGCATCATCTGCGCTACTTGTAAATACTCCTCCAGCTACTGCATCTTCAACAGTCTGTTTTGCTAAAGCATTATCTACATCAGATAATAAAATACCCATTCTTAATTTTAGTGAATTTGCGAATAACTTCCATTTAGAAGTATCTCCTTCATATATTCTGTCAGTATCTCCAAAACTTCCATTTGTTGTATCTAATGCATTTATTGCAGCAGATAATCTAACGATTAAATCTTTATACACTGTTAGACCGTCATCATATTTTGGTAATAAATTATCTATATCTATTGCTTCTGTATATGGAATATCTCCAAAAGTTTCGACTAAAATACTATATGTATATATTGTTAAAATCTCTATAACAACCAACTTGTTTGCTTTAGTTAATTGATCTGCTGGTAATGCGTAATTTGTAGCACTAATTACTTTGGTAGATTCGTTAAAATCTTTTAAAATATCTCTGTACATTGTTCTCCAATGTCTTTGTGGGACATTTCTTCCAACTTGATCGTAATTACTTTCATCAGTATAAGTTGTTTCTTGTAGGTATTGTGCCCACAACTTTGTATTATTAATATTTACATTTAAATCGACCATTTGGTCAACCAAATTCTTCTGAGCACCTGTAAATAAACTTTCTCCAGGAACGCTTGAAGGATCTTTAATATTCTCGTTTAAACTCTCTAGATTGTTTGAACAAGATGCAAAAAATATTGCTGTTAGTATTAAAATTAGTTTCTTCATTTTTATATTTTTTAAAATTGTAATTTAATATTAAATCCATAGTCCTTTGTGGTTGGTAAAGAACCAGTAGAATATCCTTGTAAGTTACCAGATGATAGACCAGATTCTGGGTCTGCATGTGGTAAATCTTTACTGATAATCCATAGATTTGACCCAACAACACTCAAAGTAACATTCGTTAAGAAGTTATTATTTAAGAATTTTTTTGGTAAATCGTAAGTAACAGCGACTTCTCTTAATTTTACATAACTAGCATCATAAACAAATGCAGCGTTTGGTAAACCTCTTCGATATCCAAATGCACCAAATCTATCTGCTCTAATACGTGTTGTATTTACAGAGCCATCAGGATTAACACCTGGGTTAATAAACCCACCGCCATTAGCAAGTGTATTTCTTACAGGATTACCTAAATCATTTGTAAATGCGGTTTCTTCATACAGACCAGTTGCTTGTCCGTACCATTGATCTAGGGAAAATATACTACCTCCATTTTGAATATCTACTAAGAAGCTTAAGGATAAGTTTTTATATTTAAAATTATTAGAGATACCCATTAAATAATTTGGGTTTATGTCTCCAATAATTTTATCTGAAGTACCAGTTTTTACATATTGACCGCTCGTTGCACTTACTATTCTTTGTCCGTTTGCATGATACGTATAGTCGGTACCTTGTATAACGCCATAAGGTTCTCCAACTCTAGCATTGATAGTTACACCTCCTTGAAAACTTCCTAATTCTAAATTTTCAATTCCATCAGTTAAGGAAATAACCGTATTTCTATTTTGTGACCAGTTTACATTAAAATCCCATTTAAAATTTTCTGTTTTTACTGGTGTTGCATAAAAACTTATTTCAATACCTTTATTTTCAATTTCTCCAGCATTTAAAACTTTAGAAGAAAAGCCTGTGGCTGTAGAAACTGGAACACCAAAAATCTGATCTACAGAATTAGTTTTGTAAAAAGCAACATCGAAACCTAATCGGTTCTTTAAAAATTTCATTTCTATTCCAGCTTCAAAACTTTTAGAGGTTTCATTTTTTAAATTCGGATTGTTCTTCTCGTTTTGTACAGATGTGTTAGGTGCATCAATAGGTGTATTCACATCGTAAAAGTCTTTTAATTTTCCAAATTCGGCATCATTACCAACTTCGGCATAATTTGCTCTTATTTTTCCGAAAGAAACAACATCACTTTCAATAAATTTTGAAAAAACGAAACTAGATGCGATGGAAGGGTAGTCATAAGTATTATTATTTACTGGTAATGTTGAGGATGTGTCTCTTCTGTATGTAGCATCAATAAAGAAAAAATTGTCGTATCCAAAGGATGCACTTACATAATAACCATTTACTCCTATTCTTTCGTCTTTTTCCACTGGAAGTGGTAATGGGTTTTTACTATTTTGTAAAGAATATAAAAAAGGAACGCTTAAACCACCAGCAGTAGATGTATGTATTGATTGAAACTTGCTTCTTCTTATATTTGTACCAATAACACCCTTTAAATTAATTTTTTCAGTTAAATCTTTATTAAAATTCAACATTAAATCGTAGTTTGTCTCATAAACACTAATGTTTTTTCTTCCGTAACCAGAGTCAACACTACCTCTACTAACACCAAAGCTACTAGCAACACTGCCATTAGCTCTTCTTTCTTCTTGTAATTCAGAATAAGTATCGGTTGCTACTCTTGCCATAACATCTAACCAGTCATTTATTTTATAATTTAAAGAAATATTACCTAAGATACGATTTCTAGTATCATTTTGGTAATTTTCATATCTTTTCCAGTATGGATTGTCCCAAAATATTGGAGCAGAACCAGCGGCAGAAGTAGCAGGATTCCATGTAACATTTCTTCCTGTAGAAAAATAAGCATCTTTTTGTTGTTGTAAGTCTACATTGGTTTGCCACCATTGTTTAAAGTTTCCTACGATATTATCATTATAACCAGTAGAATTACGTCCTAAACCATCTGTTTTAATAAAATTGGCATACGATGTTACCGAAAATCTATCGTTTAAGTCAAAGTTTCCAGCAATAGAAAAGTTATTTTTCTTTATGGAACTATTTGGCATTAAGCCAGTTTGGTCAAACTTCGTATAATTAACACGCATTGATCCACTGTCAAACCCTTTGCTAAACGAAATCGAATTTGTTATCGTAATTGGAGTTTCAAAAAAAGTAATAGGTCCGTTTTTAGCGTTAACCCAAGGAGTAGCTTTTTTGTAATTTGGTAATTCTGGATCAAATGAATCCCATTGATACACGGATAAGTCAGGGTCAAAAGCAGCACCATAAGAACCATCTTCTGTATATAAAGCTACTTGGTCGTTTGTACCATCTCCATTTATATCTTCTGAATACCAATGGTTGTCAGGACCATCATAATAATGACCATATCCAGCACCATATTTAGTTTGGTATTTTGCAAAAGTACTTTTATCAATAGAACCAAAAGAAATTCCAGAGTTTACGGTTACACCGATACCATTAGTTCTCTTTCCTTTTTTGGTAGTAATCATAATGACCCCATTTGCAGCTCTAGATCCGTATAATGCAGATGCGGCTGCACCTTTTAAAATATTTATAGATTCTATATCGTCAGGGTTAATGTCGGATGCAGTATTGCCATAATCGTAATAACCTCCTCTAGCTTGTCCTTGTCCAACAGAGTTTGTGTTTTTATTGTTGATTGGGACTCCATCAATAACAAATAAAGCTTGGTTGTTTCCTTTTAAAGAAGCATTACCTCTAATTACCACATTGGTAGAACCTCCCAAATTGTTGTTTCTTTTAATTTGTACACCTGAAGCTTTACCAGATAATGCATTTACAAAGTTACCGCTTTTGGATTTTGTTAGTTCATCGCCTTTAACTTCTTGCGTTGCATACCCTAAAGATTTTTTATCTCTAGAAATACCAAGGGCAGTTACTACTACTTCGTCAAGTTCTGTTCCTGCAGAGGTCATCACAATATCAATCTTATTTGATGTGCCAACCACTTTCTCTACCATCCCATAAGAAACATGTGTAAATTCTAGCGTATCTCCAGTTTTAGCATCGATAGTATAGTTACCATCAAAATCAGTTACAGTTCCTTTTGAAGTGCCTTTTACTTTTACGGCAATATCAGAAATAGGTCCCATTTCATCGGAAACAATCCCTGAGATTGATCTTTCTTGTGCAAAAGTCATTTGCACCATAAACGCCAGTAATAGCGTTAAAATTCCATTAATCTTTGTTTTCATTTGTATAATTATTTGAATTAATTAACGTCAAATGTCTTAATAAAAAGTTAAAAAAACAAACATTTTAGGATATTTATGTTAAAAGAATTGTGAATTCAAGTTTTAAAAAAAAACAAACTGAATTTTGTTCGGTTAAATGAGGTGGTTTCTAAAAAAAATTTACAAGTTTGATGTGTATAGTAGCATTATTAAAATTAAAGGGAAGATTGTCCTTTTTTCCTAAGACATAACTAAGATTAATTAAACCAGCTTTAGTTGTAAAAGCATAACCTAAGCCTAGTCCAAATAAATTTGATTTTGAAGATGTTGTTTTATTCCCTACATACGCATAATCTGTTACGGAGTATAAGTAAGAAGTGACGTTGGTATATAGTTGGTATTCAATATTAAAAATACTATATTCAGAAGACAAAATACTGCTTTCTTGAAAACCTCGAATATTATTTGTACCTCCAATTCTAAACAATTCGTTAATGAGGTAATTGTCAGAAATTAATACATTGCTCTGATTTTTTAAAAACAAACTGTTTTTGGAATTTATTAACAAAGTGTAATGGGCTGTAAATTGTAATTTTTGCTGAGATTCAGAAAATTCAGATGTTTTTCTAGAGCCAAATAAAGAGTTGAAATTTAGATAAAATAAATTTGAGTGCATTGGAAGCTCTGATTTTTTTTTATAACGATAAGAAAATCCATAAAAATAGTTAGAAAAGTTGCTATGATTTCCTAAAAGCGTATTTAATAAGAAGGTTGACTTTTCTGTTTCTGCAGAAATAGTAAATTTATTTTTAAAATTAAAATCATAAGCAATATCTAGTTTGGATTTTAAATTAATAAATGTTGAATCTTGGCTGTATATTTCAAAGGATAGTTTTGGCGTAAAGGCTTGATTGAATAAATATGGAGTTTCAATTCCAATTTTCAAGTTTTTATTTTTACTACCATTACTCTTCCACAATAAATTCAATTTTTCGCCACGATTAAAAATATTAGCTAGTTGGATGTCTAAATTACCCTCAAAATTCAAACCTTTTGTTGTTTCTTTTGAAGAAAAACCAATAAATCCATTAAAATAATTCATAGACTTCTTTTTTAGGTATACATATATTAAGGTGGAGTCTTTTGTGAATAGAACCTGTGGTTTCTTAATTTCAGAAACAAAAGGGATGGTTTTTAGATTTCTTGAAATCAAACTTAATTTTTTATTATTGAATGTGTTTTTTGTTTTACTTTTAATGCGATATTTAAGAAATGATCGTGGAAATTTATCATAACCTTTAATAATTATTTTGTCAATTGTACGAACTTTACTTTCGTTAATACTTAAATTAGCAAAAGCGTCGTTGTTAACTAATTTTATATTGTTTAATTTAATAGAAGAGAAAAGTTTGCCATGAGTTTCGTAAAACGTAGTTAGTTTTGTTAAAAAATCAGTAATATCGTTAAAGTTTAATGTAATTGTATTATTGTCAGTATTGTATTCGAATTTTTCAATAAAATCAGAAATAATTTTAGTATTTCTAAATTGGACACGAATAGTTTTAAGTCTATTCTTAAAAGAATATAAAACGTTGTATAGCGTATCGCTTTTTAATAAATAACGAATTTCGCTATTTAAAAAACCATTTTTTTTTAATTGCATATTAATGTGATTTATTTCTGATATAACATCCAAATGACTTAGATTATTTTTCTTATAGGAAATGTTGTCTAAGAATTTATTATGTATGGAATCTTTGGAGAAGATCTCCAACTTTATTTTTTGAGAAAATCCATGAAAGGAAGATAATAATATGAGATAAATGCAATATTTTAAAATGCTGTTCAAGTTAAATAAAATAAAAGAATGATAGATTTATGAAGTGTAAAAGTAACTTCTTTTTTGCAGTTTTAAGAACAAACATAAAAAATTAGTATTTATTCATAGGATAATCAAAAATAATTTATACATTTGCAAACTCTTAAAAATAAGGGTTTATCGATTTGATAATAATACAAACGAAAATAATAAACAATTAGTATGCCTACTATTCAACAATTAGTAAGAAAAGGAAGAACCAAAACAACCAAGAAGAGTAAATCGGCTGCTTTAAAATCATGCCCTCAACGAAGAGGTGTGTGTACGCGTGTTTATACTACGACTCCTAAAAAACCAAATTCAGCAATGCGGAAAGTTGCAAGGGTAAGGTTAACAAACGGAAAAGAAGTAAATGCTTACATACCAGGAGAAGGGCATAATTTACAAGAGCACTCGATAGTATTGGTTAGAGGTGGAAGAGTAAAAGATTTGCCTGGTGTAAAATATCACATTGTGCGTGGTGCATTAGATACAGCAGGAGTTGAAGGTCGAACTCAAAGACGTTCTAAATACGGAACAAAACGACCTAAAAAATAAATCGATTAATTCAATCTCGAATTTTTTCGGGACCAAATTTAAAACTCAACAAAGATGAGAAAAAGAGTAGCAAAAAAAAGAATTTTATTGCCAGATCCAAAGTTTAATGATCAGTTAATTACGAGATTTGTAAACAATATGATGTTAGACGGAAAGAAGTCAACAGCATTTAAAGTGTTTTACGATGCGATGGATATTGTAGAATCAAAAAAAGCAGAAGGAGAGGAGAAGACAGCGGTAGAGACATGGAAAGAGGCTTTGTCTAATGTTATGCCACACGTAGAGGTACGTAGTCGTAGGGTTGGTGGAGCAACGTATCAAATCCCAATGCAAATTAGAGCAGATAGAAAAGTTTCTATGGCAATTAAATGGTTGATTCTTTATGCGAGAAAACGAAATGAAAAATCAATGGCTCAACGTTTAGCAGCTGAGGTTATTGCAGCGTCTAAAGAAGAAGGAGCAGCAGTTAAAAAGAGAGTGGATGTACATAAAATGGCAGAAGCAAATAAAGCATTTTCACACTTTAGATTTTAATTAGAAATGGCAAGAGATTTAAAATATACTAGAAATATAGGGATTGCTGCACATATAGATGCAGGAAAAACTACCACAACCGAACGTGTACTGTATTATACAGGAGTTTCGCATAAAATTGGAGAAGTTCATGATGGAGCAGCTACAATGGATTGGATGGAGCAAGAACAAGAAAGAGGGATTACAATTACTTCAGCAGCAACAACTTGTGAATGGAAATTTCCAACACAAAATGGAGCTGTTATTCAAGGAGAAACAAAAGGGTATCACTTTAATATTATAGATACTCCAGGTCACGTTGATTTTACTGTAGAAGTGAATAGATCATTACGAGTATTGGATGGTTTAGTGTTTTTGTTTAGTGCTGTAGATGGTGTAGAGCCTCAATCAGAAACTAACTGGAGACTAGCAGATAATTATAAAGTGCCAAGAATTGGTTTTGTAAACAAAATGGATAGACAAGGTTCTGACTTTTTAAATGTAAACAAACAAGTTCGTGAAATGTTAAAATCAAATGCAGTTCCAATTGTATTGCCAATTGGAGAAGAAGGAGATTTTAAAGGTGTTGTCGATTTAGTTAAAAATCAAGCAATTATTTGGAATGAAGAAGATATGGGAGCAACTTTTGAAGTTGTTGAAATTCCAGAAGAATTAAAAGAAGAAGCACATCAATATAGAGCCGAACTAATTGAAGCTGTGGCTGAATACGATGAAGCATTGCTAGAGAAATTCTTTGAAGACGAAGATTCAATCACAGAAGATGAAGTACACGCAGCATTAAGAGCAGCAGTAATGGATATGGCAATTATACCAATGATTTGTGGTTCTGCATTTAAAAATAAAGGAGTACAATTTTTATTGGATGCAGTTTGTAGATACTTACCTTCGCCTTTAGATAAAGATGCTATTATTGGAACGGATCCAAAAACAGATAAAGAAGTGCAACGTTTGCCAAATGCAAAAGAGCCATTTGCAGCCTTAGCATTTAAAATAGCAACAGATCCATTTGTTGGTCGTTTAGCATTTTTCCGTGCATATTCTGGTCGTTTAGATGCAGGGTCTTATGTCTTAAATAATAGAACTGGAAAAAAAGAACGTATTTCTAGAATTTATCAAATGCATGCCAATAAACAAAATGCTATCGATTATATTGAAGCAGGAGATATTGGAGCAGCAGTAGGGTTTAAAGATATTAGAACGGGAGATACTTTGTCAGATTTAGATAATCCAATCGTTTTAGAAAGTATGGATTTTCCAGCACCAGTAATAGGTATTGCAGTAGAACCTAAAACTAAAGCAGATGTTGAAAAAATGGGTATTGCAATTGCAAAATTAGCAGAAGAAGACCCAACCTTTCAGGTAAAAACAGACGAAGCATCAGGTCAAACAATTATATCAGGAATGGGAGAATTACACCTAGATATTATTATAGATCGTATGAAACGTGAGTTTAAAGTAGAAGTAAATGTAGGAGAACCACAAGTTGAATATAAAGAAGCAGTTACTAAAACAATAGATCACAGAGAAACTTACAAGAAACAATCTGGAGGACGTGGTAAATTTGGAGATATCGTATTTACTATAGGGCCAGCAGATAAAGATTGGGAAGGTACAGGATTACAATTTATCAATAAGATTAAGGGAGGTAGAATACCTAAAGAATTTATTCCTTCTGTAGAAAAAGGATTTAAAATGGCAATGGCTAATGGACCTTTAGCAGGATTTGTTGTAGATAGTATGAAAGTTGAATTAACAGATGGATCTTTTCATCCAGTAGATTCAGACGCACTATCTTTTGAATTAGCAGCGAAAATAGGATTTAAAACATCTGCAAAAAATGCAGGAGCAGTAATCTTAGAACCAATTATGAAGTTAGAAGTTGTTACTCCAGAAGAGTATATGGGAGATATTGTTGGCGATTTAAATAGACGTAGAGGGCAAGTAAATGATATGAGTGATAGAGCAGGAGCTAAAATAATTAAAGCATTTGTTCCTCTATCACAAATGTTCGGGTATGTAACGACATTAAGAACATTGTCTTCGGGAAGAGCAACATCCACAATGGAATTTGATCATTATGCACAAACTCCATCCAATATTTCTGAAGAAGTAATAACAAAAGCAAAAGGATAATTTACTAAATATAGTACAAGATGAATCACAAAGTTAGAATAAAGTTAAAGTCTTACGATTACAATTTAGTAGATAAATCTGCTGAGAAAATTGTAAAAACAGTAAAAGCTACTGGAGCAGTAGTAAATGGGCCAATTCCATTACCAACACGTAAAAAAATATTTACGGTATTACGATCGCCACACGTAAATAAAAAATCAAGAGAACAATTTCAATTAAGTGCTTATAAAAGATTAATTGATATTTATAGTTCGTCATCAAAAACAATAGATGCTTTGATGAAATTAGAATTGCCAAGTGGTGTTGATGTAGAAATAAAAGTGTAAGTTGCACACTCTAGAAATAGAGAAACATGTCCTGAGCTTTAGCGATGGAAAAACGGTAAAAATAATATTCAGGGCTGAATTTTATTTAGCCCTAATTTTTATAATAAAATGTGCTGTTGCAGTCAACAGAAAAATAAGTATAACGGAATCGGTTTTTTAAAATCTAAATTCCAAAAAATTAATTTAATGTCTGGGTTAATAGGAAAAAAAATAGGAATGACTAGTATCTTTGACGAGAATGGTAAAAATATGCCATGTACCGTTATAGAAGTTGGACCTTGTGTAGTTACCCAAGTCAGAACCAAAGAGGTTGACGGGTACGAAGCGCTACAACTTGGTTTCGATGACAAAGCTGAAAAGCAGACAACAAATGCTTTAAAAGGTCACTTTAAAAAAGCAGGAACTGTCGCTAAGAAGCGAGTTGTTGAATTTCAAGGATTCGAAAAAGAATATAAATTAGGAGATACAATTTCTGTAGATCATTTTGAAGAAGGAGAGTTTGTTGATGTAACAGGTACTTCTAAAGGAAAAGGTTTTCAAGGAGTTGTTAAACGTCATGGATTTGGTGGAGTTGGTCAAGCAACACACGGACAACATAATCGTTTAAGAGCGCCAGGTTCCATAGGAGCAGCATCTTATCCAGCAAGAGTATTTAAAGGAATGCGTATGGCAGGAAGAATGGGAGGAGATACCATTAAAGTTCAAAATTTAAGAGTTTTAAAAGTAGTAACAGATAAAAACCTACTAGTAGTAAAAGGTGCTGTTCCAGGTCATAAAAATTCTTACGTAATTATTCAAAAATAATGAAAGTAGCAGTAACAGATATCAACGGGAAAAAAACTGGAAGAAGTGTTGAGCTTTCAGATGCTGTTTTTGGAATAGAACCAAATGAGCATGCTGTATATTTAGATGTAAAACAGCATTTAGCAAATAAAAGACAAGGTACTCACAAAGCAAAAGAAAGAGCTGAAATTACAGGAAGTACACGAAAGATAAAAAAACAAAAAGGGTCAGGTACAGCCAGAGCAGGTAGTATAAAATCAGGAGTTTTTAGAGGTGGAGGACGTATGTTTGGACCTAGACCAAGAAATTATTCTTTCAAATTAAATAAAGGTTTAAAGCGATTAGCTAGACAATCGGCACTTTCAATTAAAGCAAAAGAAAATAATATTATGGTAGTTGAAGACTTCTCTTTTGAAGCTCCAAAAACTAAAAAATTCACAGATGTTTTAAAAGGATTAGATTTAGAGAATAAAAAATCTCTATTTGTCTTGCCTACATCAAATAATAATGTATATTTGTCGTCACGAAATTTGAAAGGTGTTAAAACCGTAAATATTTCAGGATTAAACACTTATGGTATTTTGAATACAAATAAGTTAATCATTACCGAAACGTGTTTAGAGCAAATTGAATCTAACTTTACAAAATAGTAGCAATGAGTATTTTAATAAAACCTATAATTACTGAAAAAGCAATGGACAGTAGCGAAGTTTTAAACTGCTATACATTTGCTGTGAAAAGTAATTCTAATAAAATAGAAATAAAATCTGCAATTGAAGAAGCTTACGGAGTTTCTGTAGAGAAAGTTAGAACGATGAATTATCCAGTAAAGAGAAATACTAAGTATACTAAGAAAGGTATGGTTACAGGAATTAAATCTGCTTATAAAAAGGCAATTGTTCATTTGGCAGAAGGAGATAACATTGATTTATATAGCAATATTTAGAAGATGGCATTAAGAAAATTAAAACCAGTAACACCTGGTCAGCGATTTAGAGTTGTAACCGATTTTAGTGCGGTTACTGCTTCAAAACCTGAAAAGAGCTTGTTGACTCCAAAGAAAAGGAGTGGAGGTAGAAATAGTCAAGGTAGAATGACAACACGTAATATTGGTGGTGGTCATAAGAAAATGTATAGAATTATTGATTTTAAAAGAGATAAAGAAAACATTCCAGCAACTATTAAAACAATAGAGTATGATCCAAACCGAACTGCATATATCGCATTGTTATATTATGCAGATGGAGAAAAGAGATATGTTGTAGCGCAAAATGGATTTAAAGTTGGAGATACAATTTTATCTGGTAACAACGTAGCTCCTGAGGTAGGAAATGCAATGCCATTAAGTGATATGCCTTTAGGGAGTGTTATATCCTGTATAGAGTTAAGACCAGGGCAAGGTGCTGTAATGGCAAGAAGTGCAGGTTCGTTCGCTCAATTAATGGCAAGGGAAGGTAAATACGCAACAGTAAAACTTCCTTCTGGAGAAATTAGATTAATTCTAGTTACTTGTAAAGCGACAATAGGAGTTGTGTCAAATTCTGAACATCAACTTATTGTGTCTGGTAAAGCAGGAAGAAGTAGATGGTTAGGAAGAAGACCAAGAACTAGACCAGTAGTAATGAATCCAGTAGATCATCCAATGGGTGGTGGAGAAGGTAAATCATCAGGAGGACATCCACGTTCTAGAAATGGTATACCAGCAAAAGGATTTAGAACAAGATCTAAGACAAAAGATAGTAATAAACATATTATAGAACGCAGAAAAAAATAGATAAATTATGGCTCGTTCATTAAAAAAAGGACCTTTCATTTGTTATAAATTAAACAAAAAAGTCCAAAAGAATAAAGAATCAGGAAAAAATCCTGTAATTAAAACATGGTCTAGAGCTTCTATGATAAGCCCAGATTTTGTTGGTCAAACATTTGGAGTGCATAACGGTAGACAATTTATACCAGTATATGTAACAGAAAACATGGTTGGTCATAAGTTAGGAGAATTTTCGCCAACACGTTCTTTTAGAGGGCATGGAGGAAATAAAAATAAAGGAAGAAAATAAACTAGATTATGGGAAGTCGTAAACGATTAGTTGCAGAACAACGAAAAGAAGCGCGTAAAAATCAATTTTTCGCAAAATTAAATGGTTGTCCTACATCGCCAAGAAAAATGCGTATTGTTGCGGATTTAATAAGAGGAATGGAAGTTGAAAAAGCACTTCAGATTTTAAAATTTAATCCAAAAGAATCATCTATTAATTTAGAGAAATTAATGTTATCTGCAATTGCAAATTGGCAAGCAAAAAATGAAGATGTAGCAATTGAAGATGCAGGGTTATTTGTGAAAGAAATATACGTAGATAGTGCAAGTATGCTTAAGAGATTAAGACCAGCACCACAAGGTAGAGCACATCGTATTAGAAAACGTTCTAATCATGTAACGTTAATATTAGGAGTTAATTCAGAAAGCAATTCATAAGTAGATATGGGACAAAAAACAAATCCAATAGGGAATAGATTAGGAATTATCAGAGGATGGGAATCTAACTGGTACGGAGGAAATGACTACGGAGATAAACTTGCTGAAGATTATAAAATCAGAGAATATATTTCTGCTAGATTATATAAAGCTAGTGTTTCACGTATTATCATCGAAAGAACATTAAAACTTATAACGGTTACCATCACAACAGCAAGACCAGGTATTATTATAGGTAAAGGAGGTCAAGAAGTTGATAAATTGAAGGAAGAACTTAAAAAAATTACTGGTAAAGAAGTTCAAATAAATATTTTTGAAATTAAAAGGCCAGAATTAGATGCTACTTTAGTTGCAGCAAGTGTTGCTCGTCAAATAGAAAATAGAATTTCTTATAAGAGAGCAATAAAAATGGCAATTCAAGCAACAATGAGAATGAACTGTGAAGGAATTAAAATTGAAATTGCAGGACGTTTGAATGGAGCAGAAATGGCAAGAACAGAACATTATAAAGAAGGAAGAATTCCATTGTCTACTTTTAGAGCAGATATTGACTACGCTTTGGTAGAGTCAAATACAACTTATGGAAAAATAGGAGTAAAAGTATGGATAATGAAAGGAGAAGTTTATGGTAAAAGAGAACTTAATCCATTAGTAGGTTTGTCAAAAAAACAAAGTAAAGGAAAAGGTTCTAGAAAACCAAAAAGAAGATAATTATTTAAAAAGTAAGAGGTTATGTTACAACCAAAAAGAGTTAGACGTCGTAAGGTTCAAAAAGGTAAAGGAAATATGAAAGGTAATTCTCAAAGAGGACACCTCCTTTCTAATGGAATGTTTGGAATAAAAGCTTTAGAGCAAGATTTAATTACATCTCGTCAGATAGAAGCAGCACGTATCGCAGCTACTCGTCACATGAAAAGACAAGGTCAATTGTGGATAAAAATATTTCCAGATAAGCCAATTACTAAAAAACCATTAGAAGTACGTATGGGGAAAGGTAAAGGATCTCCAGAATATTTTGTTGCAGTAGTAAAGCCTGGAAGAATTATGTTTGAAGTTGGAGGAGTGTCGGAAGAAGTAGCTAGAGAAGCATTGCGTTTAGCAGCTCAAAAATTACCAGTAAAAACAAAACTAGTAGTCGCTAGAGACTATGCTAAAGCTTAATTTAGGATGAAACAATCAGAAGTAATAAAATTATCAATAGAAGATTTAAAAGAGCAATTTGTAACGTCAAAAAAGAATTTAAGAGATCTTAAGATGACACATGCAATTTCACCGTTAGAATCTCCTATGCAATTAAGAGAATTGAGAAGAAACGTGGCTAGATTAGCTACAGAATTAACTAAAAGAGAATTACAATAGTATTTCGAATATAAAAGATGGAGAAAAGAAATCTTAGAAAAGAAAGAATAGGTGTAGTTTCTAGTAACAAAATGGAGAAATCTATTGTTGTTTCAGAAGTTAAAAGAACCAAACACCCAATGTACGGAAAATTCGTATTAAAGACTAAGAAATATGTTGCACACGACGATAAAAACGAGTGTAATATAGGAGACACCGTAAAAATTATGGAAACACGTCCGCTTAGTAAAACAAAACGTTGGAGATTAGTAGAAATTTTAGAAAGAGCTAAATAATTATGTTACAGCAAGAATCAAGATTAAAAGTAGCAGATAATACTGGAGCTAAAGAAGTTTTAGTTATTAGAGTGCTAGGTGGTACAAAAAAGCGATATGCTTCTATTGGAGACAAGATTGTAGTTTCTGTAAAGCATGCTACTCCAAATGGTACAGCTAAAAAAGGACAAGTATCCAAAGCGGTAGTTGTTAGAGTAAAAAAGGAAATAAGACGTAAAGACGGTTCTTACATCAGATTTGATGATAATGCATGTGTATTATTAGATTCTAATACTGGTGAAATGAGAGGAACTCGTGTTTTCGGACCAGTAGCGAGAGAACTTCGTGACAAACAATTCATGAAGATTGTATCACTAGCTCCTGAAGTACTTTAAATTTATAAATTATGAAGATTAAATTAAAAACAGGAGACTTAGTAAAAGTTTTAGCTGGAGCAAATAAAGGTTCAGAAGGGAAGATTGTGAAAATAGTAACAAAAGACTATAGAGCAATAGTAGAAGGAGTAAATATGGTTTCAAAACATGTAAAACCAAGTGCTCAAAACCCACAAGGAGGTATCAATAAATTTGAAGCGCCAATTCACATCTCTAACTTAATGTTAGTTGAAAATGGAAAAACTACAAGAGTAGGTTTTCGTATAGAAGATGATAAAAAGGTTCGTTTTTCAAAGAAAACAAATAATGTAATATAGTTATGGAAAATCCAAGACTTAAAGAAGAATACAATAACCGTATAAAAACTACTTTAAAGGAAGAGTTTGGTTATAAAAATGTAATGCAAATACCAAAATTACAAAAAATTGTAATTAGTAAAGGAGTAGGAGCAGCAGTAGCAGATAAAAAATTAATCGAATACGCAGTAGACGAATTAACTATGATATCTGGTCAAAAAGCATTAGCAACAATATCTAAAAAAGATATCGCAGCATTTAAATTACGTAAAGGAATGCCAATTGGGGCAAAAGTAACCTTGCGTGGTATTAAAATGTATGAATTTTTAGACAGGTTAGTTACAGCATCATTGCCTCGAGTTAGAGACTTTAAAGGAATTAAAGCAACAGGTTTTGATGGAAGAGGTAACTATACATTAGGTGTAACAGAGCAAATTATTTTTCCAGAAATAAACATTGATAAAATCAATAAAATATCAGGAATGGATATCACTTTTGTAACATCCGCAAATACGGATAAAGAAGCAAAATCATTATTACACGAATTAGGTTTACCTTTTAAAAAGAACTAAGAGATGGCAAAAGAATCAATGAAAGCTCGTGAAGTTAAAAGAGCAAAAACAGTTGCAAAATATGCAGCAAAAAGAAAAGCATTAAAAGAAGCTGGAGATTACGAAGGATTACAGAAATTACCAAAGAATGCATCACCAGTACGTATGCATAATAGATGTAAACTAACAGGTCGTCCAAAAGGTTATATGAGACAATTCGGAATTAATCGTGTTACATTCCGTGAAATGGCAAATAAAGGTTTAATACCAGGAGTTAGAAAAGCTAGTTGGTAAAATAGAAATGATTTTAGGTTTAACAAATAGTTAAAAACCAAATTCAAAAAACAAATAAAAATGATTACAGATCCAATATCAGATTACTTAACGAGAGTTAGAAATGCTACAATGGCAGGACATAGAGTTGTTGAAATTCCAGCATCTAACTTAAAAAAAGAAATGACTAAGATACTTTTTGATCAAGGTTATATCTTAAGTTATAAATTTAATGACGATACAGTACAAGGGACTATTAAAATAGCTTTAAAGTACGATAAATTAACAAAACAATCCGTTATTAAGAAATTAGAACGTATCAGCAAGCCAGGTTTACGAAAATATGTAGGCGCAGGAGAAATGCCTAGAGTTTTAAATGGCTTAGGTGTTGCAATTGTATCCACTTCACATGGAGTTATGACAAATAAAAAAGCAATACAAGAAAATGTAGGTGGAGAAGTTTTATGTTACGTATATTAATAATAGATTAAAAGATATTTGAGATGTCAAGAATAGGTAAAAGTCCAATAACGATTCCAGAAGGAGTAACAGTAGATGTTAAAGATAACACAATGACTGTAAAAGGAAAATTAGGCGAATTAAGTCAAGAATTTTCTGATATTGAGATTAAAATAGAAGATGGAACCATTACTATGGAAAGATCCTCAGAAAGTAAAAATCATAAAGCAAAACATGGATTATATAGAGCTTTATTATTTAACATGATTGAAGGTGTGTCTAAAGGATGGACAAAAGAATTAGAATTAGTAGGAGTTGGATATAGAGCGTCAAATCAAGGACAAGTTTTAGATTTAGCATTAGGATATTCACATACCATTGTTATGCTGATAGCACCAGAAGTTAAAATTGAAACTGTTTCTGAAAAAGGAAAAAATCCAATTGTTAAATTAACCTCTTTTGACAAGCAATTAGTTGGTCAAGTTGCAGCAAAAATTCGTTCCTTACGTAAACCAGAACCATATAAAGGAAAAGGTATTAAGTTTGTAGGCGAAGTATTAAGAAGAAAAGCAGGTAAAACAGCATAAAGCATATAAAATGGCATTAACAAAATTAGAGCGTAGAATTCGCATAAAGAAAAGAATTAGAAAGAATATTTCTGGTACAAAAAGTCATCCAAGATTATCTGTATTTAGAAGTAATAAGCAAATAGAAGCACAATTAATAGACGATGTAACTTGCACAACTTTAGTTGCAGTTTCGTCAAGATCAAAAGAGTTAAAGGCTTCAGGAACAAAATCAGATATATCTAAAGAAGTAGGAATATTACTTGCAAAGAAAGCAATTAAAGCAGGAATAGAAGCATGTTCTTTTGACCGTAATGGTTATTTGTATCACGGTAGAGTTAAATCTTTAGCAGAAGGAGCTAGAGAAGGAGGATTAAAATTTTAAAGATTAATACAGAGTTATGTATAAAAAATATCCAAACGTAGAAAGAGTAAAACCAAGTGGATTAGATTTAAAAGATCATTTAGTTGGAGTTAATAGAGTTACCAAAGTAACAAAAGGAGGTAGAACATTCGGATTTTCAGCAATTGTTGTTGTTGGTAATGGAGACGGTGTTGTAGGTCATGGTTTAGGTAAATCTAAAGATGTTGCGTCCGCAATAGCAAAAGCAATAGAAGATGCAAAAAAGAATTTAGTAAGAATTCCAATACTTAAAAAATCTTTACCACACGAACAGAAAGGTAAATTTGGAGGAGCAAGAGTGTTTTTAAAACCAGCTTCACATGGTACAGGAGTTATTGCAGGAGGAGCAGTTCGTGCAGTATTAGAATCCGTCGGAGTACATGACGTATTGTCAAAATCTCAAGGGTCTTCCAATGCACATAATGTTGTAAAAGCTACATTTGATGCATTATTAAATCTAAGAGATGCTAATACAATTGCAAAACAAAGAGGTATTTCATTAAATAAAGTTTTTAACGGATAAACTAACGTATAACGTTTAAAAAGCATAAAGCAATTTAAAATGAAAAAAATAGTAGTAAAGCAAGTCAAAAGCGCAATAAGAAGGCCAAAGAATCAAAAAAGAACCTTAGAAGCTTTAGGATTAAGAAAAATGAACCAAGAGGTTAAGCACGATGCTTCTCCAGCAGTTCTAGGAATGGTTAATACAGTAAAACACTTAGTTTCCGTTAAGGAAGCTTAATATATATTAGTTATGCAATTAAATAACTTGAGACCTGCAAAAGGTTCAGTAAAAACAAGCAAGAGAATAGGTAGAGGTCAAGGATCTGGAAAAGGAGGAACAGCTACTAGAGGTCATAAAGGGCAAAAATCTCGTTCTGGATATTCAAGAAAGATAGGATTTGAAGGAGGACAAATGCCATTACAAAAACGTGTGCCTAAATTTGGATTTACAAATATAAATCGCAAAGAGTATTTAGGAATTAATTTAGATAAATTACAAGAATTTGTAGATAGCGGTAAACTTAAAGATATTGTTACTATGGAAACTTTAATCGAAGCTAGATTAGCACGTAAAAACGATTTAGTAAAAATATTAGGAAGAGGAGAATTGAAAGCTAAATTAGATATTACGGTTCATAAATTCACTGAAACTGCAAAAGCTGCGATAGAAAAAGCAGGAGGAAAAGTAACAACTCTATAATGTTATTTAGAAGATGAAAAAATTAATAAACAGCATACAGGATATTTGGAAAATTGAAGAACTGAGAAATAAGATTATTCTTACACTCGGTTTGATGGTAGTTTACCGTTTTGCCACTCAAATAACATTACCAGGAATAGATCCACAGCAATTGTCAGGCATAGGAAGTAAAGCAGGAGGCGGAGGGTTAATTGGAATTCTTAATATGTTTACAGGAGGAGCATTTGCAAGGGTTTCTATCATGGCACTAGGTATTATGCCATATATTTCAGCATCCATTGTTGTTCAATTAATGGGAATAGCAATCCCTTATTTACAAAAATTAAAGAACGAAGGAGAAAGTGGAAATAAAAAAATTACGCAAATTACACGTTGGTTAACCATTGTAATTTTAATATTTCAAGCACCAACATTTATATATAGTTTGCCAAGTTTGGGAGTGCCAGAAAGTGCATTTTTATTAGGACATGGTACTGTATTTTGGTTTTCTTCTATATTGTTATTAACAACAGGAACTGTATTTGCAATGTGGCTAGGAGAACGTATAACAGAAAAAGGAATAGGAAACGGTATCTCATTATTAATAATGATTGGTATTATAGCAAATTTACCTTTAGCATTTGCACAAGAAGTAGGATCCAAATTAAAATCAGGAAATGGAGGATTAATGATGATTTTAATAGAGTTAGTTGTTTGGTTTGTAGTAATTTTAGCATCCGTATTCTTAGTAACAGCAATACGTAAGATCGCAGTAAAATATGCCCGTAGAACCGTAGCAGGAGATATTGGAAATATAGATGGAGCAAGAGATTATATACCACTAAAGTTGAATTCTGCAGGAGTAATGCCAATTATATTTGCACAAGCAATTATGTTCGTGCCAGCATTATTGCAAAAATCAGAAAATGAAACCATAAAAAATATAGGAATGGAATTTACAAATATGTTTGGTTTGTGGTATAATGTATTGTTTGCAGTATTAATAATCATTTTTGGATATTTCTATACCGCAATTACAATTCCAACAAATAAGATGGCTGATGATTTAAAAAGAGGAGGAGGATTTATTCCAGGATATAAACCAGGAAGTGAAACAGCAGATTTCTTAGATACTATTTTATCTAGAATAACATTACCAGGGTCTTTGTTTTTAGCATTTTTAGCAATATTACCAGCATTGGTTGTGAAATTTGGAATACAACAGAGTTGGGCAATGTTCTACGGAGGAACATCATTGATAATTATGGTTGGAGTAGCAATGGATACATTACAACAAATAAACTCACATTTATTAAACCGTCATTACGATGGACTAATGAAAAAAGGAAATAAAAGAAAAGCAATATCTTAATTATGGCTAAACAACCACCAATAGAACAAGACGGAGTAATAACACAAGCATTGTCTAATGCAATGTTTAGAGTAGACTTAGAAAATGGACATGTCGTTACTGCACATATATCAGGTAAAATGAGAAAGCACTACATAAAATTATTGCCAGGAGATAAAGTGAAATTGGAGATGAGTCCTTATGATTTATCTATTGCAAGAATAACTTATAGATATTAATAAAAAAGAGGATATGTAAATAATATTTTGTACTTTTGCAAACTTATTATTTTAAAAGAGATAATTCTCACTATAAAAATAGATTATAAAATGAAAGTAAGAACATCCCTAAAAAAAAGAAGCGCAGATTGTAAAATTGTGCGTAGAAAAGGAAGATTATACGTGATAAATAAAAAGAATCCTAGATTTAAACAAAGACAAGGATAAATTATGGCAAGAATAGCAGGAATAGACATACCAAAAAATAAAAGAGGAGTTATCGCATTAACTTATATTTTTGGAGTAGGTAGAAGCAGAGCTAAAGAGGTTTTAGCAAATGCAAAAGTAGACGGAAATGTTAAAGTTCAAGATTGGACAGACGAGCAAATAGCGAATATTCGTGAGCAAGTCGGAACATATACCATAGAAGGTGAATTACGTTCAGAAACACAAATAAACATTAAACGTTTAATGGATATAGGATGTTATAGAGGAATTCGTCATCGTAGTGGATTACCATTAAGAGGTCAAAGAACAAAAAACAATTCTAGAACAAGAAAAGGTAAAAGAAAAACAGTTGCAAACAAAAAGAAAGCAACTAAATAATAAAGACTAATTATGGCGAAAGTAAATAAAACAAAAAAACGTAAAGTCGTTGTTGAAGCTATTGGAGAAGCGCATATACATGCCTCTTTTAATAATATTATTATTTCTTTAACAAATAAAAAAGGAGATGTAATAGCATGGTCTTCTGCTGGAAAGCAAGGATTTAGAGGTTCTAAAAAAAATACACCTTATGCAGCACAAACAGCTGCCGAAGATTGTGCAAAAGTAGCACATGAAGCAGGATTACGAAAAGTGAAAGTTTACGTAAAAGGACCAGGTAATGGAAGAGAATCAGCTATAAGAACATTACATAATAATGGTATCGAAGTTACAGAAATAATTGATGTTACTGGAATGCCACATAATGGATGTCGTCCAGCAAAAAGAAGAAGAGTATAATTAATAAACTAATTTAAAGGAATACGATTTTCGAAGGATAAGCCTTAATTCATAATCCCTTTATAAAAAAAAAAGAATGGCAAGATATACAGGACCAAAAACTAAAATAGCTCGTAAATTTGGAGAAGCTATATTTGGATCGGATAAAAATTTTGAAAAAAGAAATTATCCTCCAGGACAGCACGGAAATAATAGACGTAGAGGAAAAAAATCCGAATACGCTATGCAATTACAAGAAAAACAAAAAGCAAAATATACTTACGGAATTTTAGAAAAACAATTTCGTAATTTGTTTAAAAAAGCTTCCGCATCATCAGGAATTACAGGTGAAATTTTATTGCAATTATGCGAATCACGTTTAGATAATGTAGCATATAGAATGGGAATATCTCCATCAAGAAATGGAGCACGTCAGTTAGTGTCTCATAGACATATAACAGTAAATGGAGAGATTGTAAATATACCGTCATACACATTAAAAGAAGGAGATGTAATTGGAGTTAGAGAAAAATCAAAATCGTTAGTAGCAATACAAAATGCACTAGCAAATAATAGTACAGTATACGAATGGTTAAATTTTAATGTAGACACCATGACAGGAACTTTTGTAAAGACTCCTGAAAGAATACAAATACCTGAAAATATTAACGAACAATTTATTGTAGAATTATATTCTAAATAATAATTTAAAGATACTAGTAAAATTTATGGCAATTTTAAATTTTCAAAAACCAGATAAAGTAATTTTAATCGACTCTACCGATTTTTCAGGTAGATTCGAATTCAAACCATTAGAACCAGGTTTTGGTTTAACTGTTGGTAATGCACTTAGAAGAGTGCTTTTATCCTCTTTAGAAGGGTTTGCAATTACATCTTTACGTATAGAAGGCGTAGAGCACGAATTCTCCACAATTAAAGGAGTTGTAGAAGATGTAACAGAAATTATTTTAAACTTAAAACAAATTCGTTTTAAGAGACAAATTGATGAAACAGATCATGAAACTGTATCTATATCAATAAAAAATCAAGAACAATTAACAGCAGGAGATTTCCAGAATTTTATTTCTGGATTTCAAATACTAAATCCAGAGTTGATAATCTGTAATATGGAAAAATCTGTAAATTTAGATTTAGAGATAACTATAGAGAAAGGAAGAGGTTTTGTATTAGCAGAAGAAAATAAAAAAGTATCGACAGCATTAGGAACAATTTTTATTGATTCGATTTATACACCAATAAAAAATGTGAAATACGCAGTAGAAAATTTTCGTGTAGAACAAAAGACAGATTATGAAAAATTAGTTTTTGATATTGATACGGATGGTTCTATTAGTCCACAAGATGCATTAACAGAAGCAGCAAAGATATTAATCCATCACTTTATGTTGTTCTCTGATGAAAGAATTACTTTAGAAGCAGATGAAATAGCACAGACAGAAACTTATGATGAAGAATCTCTTCACATGAGACAATTGTTAAAAACAAGATTAGTAGACTTAGATTTATCTGTAAGAGCATTAAACTGTTTAAAAGCGGCAGAAGTAGATACGTTAGGAGATTTAGTTTCGTTTAATAAAAATGACTTAATGAAATTCCGTAACTTCGGTAAAAAATCATTAACAGAGTTAGATGAATTAGTAAATGTCAAAGGATTAAACTTTGGTATGGATTTAAGTAAATACAAACTAGATAAAGAGTAAATAAGATATTTTAAACTTTATTAAAGTTTAGAAAGTAAAGACAATAGAGCACAATGAGACACGGAAAGAAATTTAATCATTTAAGTAGAAAAACAGCGCATAGAAAAGCAATGTTATCTAATATGGCTTGTTCAATTATAGAACACAAACGTATAAATACAACTTTAGCAAAAGCAAAAGCTGTGCGTCAATACATAGAGCCATTAATTACTAAATCTAAAGAAGATACAACACATAATAGACGTATTGTATTCAAGTACTTAAAGAGAAAAGAGGTAGTAACCGAACTCTTTAGAGATGTTGCTGTAAAAGTAGCAAATAGACCAGGCGGATATATTCGTATTATCAAATTAGGAAACAGAAAAGGAGATAACGCAGAAATGGCAATGGTTGAGTTAGTAGACTATAACGAAGTTTACAATCCGAATGGCAAAAAGAAGAAAAAAACAAGACGTAGAGGTGGTAAAAATAAAACTACTGCGGTTTCTACACCACCAGTTGTAGATACAAAATCAAACGAAGAAGAATAAATGCCAAGTGTATTATTAATATAAAAAAGGATAAGCTAGATTTTTAGTTTGTCCTTTTTTGTTATATTTGTGTAAAACGACTTAATATGAAAAAAAAACATTTAACTTTTATTGTAATAATTTCTTTTGGAGTATTACTTCATGCACAAAGAAAATTTACTTTATTAGGATATCATAGAATCTCTTCTGGGACGATATACATAGAAAATCGTGAAATAAAAGGGAGTGTTTACTTATTTGATAAATGGAATAATAAGAATACAGTTTATCTAAACAATGGAAAAACTACAAAAGCAGATAGTATCAATATTAATGTAGATACAAATAAATTAGTGATTAAGCAAGATGGACTTATTTATAATATAGAGAAAGAATATTATAAGCATATTATAATTGATAATAAAATGTATAAAGTGTTTTCTTTCAATAAAGAAAATAAAATTTATGAGGTAGTAGAAAAAGCTAAAAATAATACTTTATTAAGAGGTTATAAAGTGACTTATGTAGTCGCAAAAGTTAAACCATATCAAATGGATAATAACAAAAGTGATGAATATAAAAAGCAATCAAGTTATTACATAAAAAAAGAAAATAGCATTAAAAGAATAAAGCTAAAAAAGAAATCAATTTTAAAGTTATTTGAAGATAAAAAAGATGCAATTGTCCAGTATGTAAAGCAAAATAGGCTTTCATACAAAAAAGAAAAAGATGTAAAAAAAATATTCAAATATTATCATAATTTATAAAATAGAAGATGTTAATAAACATCTTAAAATAGAAAAGATAAACTAAAATTTAGTTTATCTTTTTTTTATCTTTGAACTTTAATTAAGAATAAAAAAGTACTAAAAAAGATGCATAAAAAAGCAATTATTTTACTAGAAGATGGTGCCGTTTTTGAAGGTAAATCTATTGGAATTGAAGGAACATCTTTAGGTGAGATTTGCTTTAATACAGGAATGACAGGATATCAAGAAATATTTACAGACCCATCTTACTTCGGACAAATAATGGTAACTACAAATGCACATATTGGTAATTATGGAACAAATAGAACAGAGCAAGAATCCGAAAAAGTGAAAATTTCAGGCTTAATATGTAGAAATTTTAGTTTCAATTATTCCAGAATAAATGCAGAGAATTCCTTATTAATATTTTTGAAAAAACAAAATTTAGTAGCTGTTTCTGATGTAGATACAAGAGCATTAGTAAGGTATATTAGAAATAAAGGAGCAATGAATGCCTTGATATCCACAGATACAAATATAGAAAATCTCCAAAAACAATTAAAAAAAATGCCAACCATGGTAGGTTTAGAATTGGCATCTAAAGTATCGACAAAAGAACCTTACTATGTAGGAAATGAAAACGCAACCTATAAAATAGCAGCATTAGATATAGGAATAAAAAAAAATATCCTAAATAACTTATCCAATAGAGATTGTTATATTAAAGTGTTTCCTTATAACGCAACATTTAAACAAATGGAATCCTTTAAGGCAGATGGTTATTTCTTATCTAATGGACCAGGAGATCCAGAGCCATTAGTAGCAGCACAAACTTTAGCAAAAGAAATTATAAAAAGAGATTTACCCATATTTGGAATATGTTTAGGACATCAAATTATAGCATTAGCAAATGGTGTAAAAACCTATAAAATGCATAATGGACATAGAGGAATAAACCATCCAGTAATAAACCTAAATACAGGAAAAGCAGAAATAACATCACAGAATCACGGTTTTGTGGTAGATAAAAAAGAAGTAGAAAATCACCCTGAATTAGAAATAACACATTTGCATTTGAACGATGATAGTTTAGCAGGAATGCGTGTGAAAAATAAAAATTGTTTTTCAGTACAATACCATCCAGAAGCAAGTCCAGGTCCACACGATTCATCTTATTTGTTTGATGAGTTTATCAATAATATAAATAGATAGTATTTTCGGATTAAAGAAAAATAAAAAATAAATATAAAAAAGCAATGAGTATAATAATAAACATACACGCAAGGCAAATTTTTGACTCAAGAGGGAATCCAACAGTAGAAGTAGATGTAATTACAGAGAGTGGCGTTTTAGGAAGAGCAGCAGTACCATCAGGAGCATCGACAGGAGAACACGAGGCTGTAGAACTAAGAGATGGAGGAAAGGACTACATGGGAAAATCAGTACTCAATGCAATTAAAAATGTAAATGATATCATCGCAAAACAATTGATAGGACAATCCGTATTTGAGCAAAATGCAATAGATCAAATAATGATTACATTAGACGGAACCCCAAATAAAGCAAAATTAGGAGCAAATGCAATATTAGGAGTGTCATTAGCAGTAGCAAAAGCAGCAGCAAATGAAATGAACATGCCATTGTACAGATATATTGGAGGAGTTAGTGCAAACACATTGCCAGTACCAATGATGAATATTGTAAATGGAGGATCACATTCTGATGCGCCAATCGCATTCCAAGAATTTATGATTATGCCAGTAGGAGCAAAAAATTTTACAGAAGCATTAAAAATGGGAAGTGAAATATTCCATAACTTAAAAAAGATTTTACACGATAGAGAATTAAGTACAGCAGTTGGAGATGAAGGAGGATTTGCACCGAAATTTAAAGGAACAGAAGATGCACTAGATACCGTTTTAGAAGCAATAAAAAATGCAGGATATAAAGCAGGAAAAGAAATTGTTTTAGCGTTAGATTGTGCAGCATCCGAATTTTATGTAAAAGGAAAATACGATTACACAAAATTTGAAGGAGAAAAAGGAGCAATAAAAACATCCGAAGAACAAGCAGATTATTTGGCAGAACTAACTAAAAAATATCCAATTATATCTATAGAAGATGGTATGGATGAAAACGATTGGAAAGGATGGAACTATTTGACCGACAAAATAGGAGATAAGGTGCAAATTGTAGGAGATGATTTGTTTGTGACAAATGTAGATTTATTACAAAGAGGAATAAAAGAGAAATCGGCCAATTCCATATTGATAAAATTAAATCAAATAGGAACACTTACAGAAACAATTGCAGCAGTAAATATGGCAAAAAATGCAGGATATACCTCTGTAATTTCACACCGTTCAGGAGAAACAGAAGATACAACTATTGCAGATTTGGCAGTAGCGTTAAATACAGGACAAATTAAAACAGGATCGGCATCAAGAACAGATAGAATAGCAAAATACAATCAATTGTTGCGAATTGAAGAAGAATTAGGAGATATGGCATTTTATCCTAAAAAGGCTGCATTTAAAGTTACAATTTAATTAATAATTACGTAACTTTGGTAACTGTAACAGCGTAAAGACGATTTTACAGTAAATAAAATAATAAAATAAAAAAGAATTATGTCAGAAATAGGAGTGTTTGAATTTCGAGGAGAAAGATATGAATTTCCCGTTGAAATTGGAAGTGAAAATGAAATTGCAATCGATATTAAAAAATTAAGAGGAAGTACAGGAGGTATTATAACTCTAGATTCAGGATTTAAAAATACAGGATCTTGTAAAAGCGCCATAACCTTTTTAGATGGAGAAAAAGGCATCTTGAGATATAGAGGATATGGATTAGAAGATTTGGCAGCAAATTCTAGTTTTTTAGAGGTAGCATATTTAGTTATTTTTGGAGAACTGCCAAAAAAAATGGAGCTAGAACGATTTGAAAATACAATCAAATCACATACAATGCTAAATGAAGAGATGAAAGATATTTTGGATGGATTTCCTAAAAATGCACATCCAATGGGAATTTTATCTTCCCTTACAGGAGCATTAACAGCTTTTAATCCGCATTCAGTCGATGTAAACGATGAAGAGCAAATGTACCAAGCTATATGTAAAACAATGGCGAAAATACCAGTAATAGCATCTTGGGCACATAGTAAAAACCTAGGAAAACCAATGAACTATGCGCATAATGATTTTGATTATATCGAAAATATTTTGCAAATGTTATTTACAAAAAGAAACGAAAGATATAAAATTAATCCAATAATTACCAATGCATTAGATCAATTATTAATTTTACATACAGATCACGAACAAAATTGTTCAACATCAACAGTACGAATAGTAGGATCCTCACATGCAGGATTATTTGCATCCATATCGGCAGGAGTATCTGCACTTTGGGGACCACTACATGGAGGAGCAAACCAAGCAGTTATTGAAATGTTGGAAAATATAATAGCAGATGGAGGCGATGTAGAAAAGTACATCGCAAAAGCAAAAGATAAAAAAGATTCATTCCGATTAATGGGATTTGGACATAGAGTATATAAAAATTTCGATCCAAGAGCAAGAATAATCAAATCGGCAGCAGATGAATTATTACAAGACTTGGATATGGATGATCCAGTACTAGCAGTAGCAAAACACTTGGAAGAAGTAGCACTAAACGATGCGTACTTTGTAGAAAGAAAGTTGTATCCAAATGTAGATTTCTATTCAGGAATTATATATAGAGCACTCGGTATTCCAACAGAGATGTTTACCGTAATGTTTGCAATTGGGCGTTTGCCAGGATGGATAGCACAATGGAGAGAAATGCGATTAAATAACGAGCCAATTGGTCGCCCAAGACAATTGTATATTGGAGAAAATCAACGAGAATTTAAACCAGTAGAGAAAAGATAACCACAAAAATAAATGTCATTTAAACACGATTTGAATGGCATTTTTTAATGATATATTATGAAATCTATTAAAATTATAAAAAACAGATCCGATGTTGGAGCAGGAACAAGAGGTTCCGATATGGGAGTCGATGCCATTGAGATAGCAGCAATAAATCAAAGTAATAATTATTTTAGTATCTATGAATTTGAAGATGTAGAGACCGAAAATGAATCGGTATATAACAAAGTAAATAATTCTTTCGCAAAACGAATAGATAGTGTTTTACACCAATGTATGCGCTTGAGCAATCATGTAAAAGTGAATTTACAAGAACAAAAATTTCCAATAGTATTATCAGGAGACCATTCTGCAGCATTAGGAACAATAAGTGGAGTTAAAGCAGCATATCCAAGAAAAGAAATCGGCGTAATTTGGATTGATGCACACGCAGATATACACTCACCATATAGCTCACCATCAGGAAACATACACGGAATGCCACTTGCAGCTGCATTAGCAGAAGATAACCTAGAATATGAAATAAATGATGTTTCAAGAGGAACGGCAGAATTGTGGGAACGAATGAAAAATATTGGTATTTCAGGAACTAAATTAGCACCAGAAAATTTAATATATTTTGGTGTTAGAGACACAGAAGAACCAGAAGATAAACAAATTGAAAGGTTACAAATTAAAAATTATAAAGTAGATGAAATACGTTTTCGAGGATTAAAAACCTGTGTCGATGAAGCTATAGAAAAATTATCTAACTGTGATGTAATCTATATCTCATTTGATGTAGATAGTATGGACTGCGATTTAATTTCATACGGAACAGGAACACCTGTGGCAAAAGGATTTGATCAATATGAAGTAATAAAAATTATTAATCGCTTTATAGAAACAAAGAAAGTGGTTTGTGTAGAATTTGTAGAGGTAAATCCCTTGTTAGATTTAAAAGGAAATAAAATGGCAGAAACAGCTTTTGAAATTCTAGAAGAAATTACAAAAACCATTAAAGCAAATAATTTATAGTGTATTCTGTATAAAAGAAAATGTTACAAACAACATTGATTTCATTGGTACAAAAATATATCGAAAATAATTTCTATCATTTATAAAATGTATTACAACAGTTACAAATAGTTAGAAACGAAATTAACGATTGAGATGTTATATTGTTTGCAGTATATTATCACGATATAATAGATGCTATTTATAAAAAAAGCAACAAAATAAAAAGTGCAAAATCGAAGCCAGAACGGTTAAAAAAATATCAAAAACATCAAGTAGAATATTACAAAGCTAGCATCAAATAATAGCAACGAAAGATTATAAAAGCAGACTATTTCTATTAAGAAATAGGAGAAACAAGAAAGAATAGGATAGAAGAGATAAAAAAGATAAAATAATGAGCCAAATAACAGATACAATATTAATGATAAAACCAGTTTCTTTTAGAAGAAACGAAGAAACAGCAGTAAATAATCATTATCAAAAAAAAACAAAAGCACTAGCAAAAACAATACAAACAAAAGCTTTAAAAGAATTTAATACACTAGTTGCTAAATTAGAAAAAGTAGGCGTACAGGTAATTGTTGTAGACGATACAAAAGAACCAGATACACCAGATGCAATTTTTCCGAATAATTGGATTTCATTTCATGAAAAAGGAACAGTATGCGTATATCCAATGTTTGCTAAAAATAGACGTTCAGAACGAAGAATAGATGTTATAGAAACGATAGAAAAACAAGGTGTAAAAATCGAAAATATATTAGATTATACAGAAGCAGAAAATGAAGACTTTTTTTTAGAAGGAACAGGAAGTATGGTTTTAGATAGAGAAAATAGAATTGCCTATTGCGCTTTATCACCTAGATCAAAAGAAGCAATATTTATTGAGTTTTGTGAAGATTTAGAATATACACCAGTTGTATTTAGAGCAAATCATTCTGTAGAAGGAAAAAGAAAACCAATATACCATACTAACGTAATGATGAGCATAGGAAAAACGTATGCAATAATTTGTTTACAAACTATAGATGATAAAAAACAACGGAAACATGTCGCAAAAGTATTAGAAGATTCAGGAAAAAAAATCATTAACATATCCAAAGAACAAGTAGCATCATTTGCAGGAAATACATTGCAACTAAAAGGAAAAGAAAAAGAATATATTGTAATGAGCGAAACAGCATACCAAAGTTTAAGCAAAGCACAAATTACAATTATAGAAGCACACGGAACAATTTTAAAAAGCGATGTAAAAACCATCGAAGAAAATGGAGGAGGAAGTGTGCGATGTATGATGGCAGAAATATTTTAAATAAAATCTAAAATACCATACGTACCTTATGGTTAAATTATGAAACAAAAAAACAAAGTCTTACAATTATTTATAATAAAATTCTTTGTCAGTTATGGGATAATGGTAGGATTGTATTCGTATTATTTAAATAAAACACAAAAAAAAGAAACGGTATTTACCTGTTCACCAATAACAACCAAAGTGGCAAATCAAACAGTAAAAATGATTGCCATTTTAGGATATAATGCAAAAGTAGAACAACATCAAAATGAATTATCTATAAAAATTTGGATCAATAAAAATTATGTCTCACGAGTAATAGAGGGATGTAATTCGATAAACATAATTATTTTATTTTTAGCATTTATCATCGCGTTTTCAGGAAGTTTAAAAGTAACCATTATTTACGGAATCGTAGGAAGTCTGCTAATTTATAGTACCAATATATTTAGAATAGCGATATTATCTATAGGAATATTAGAGTACCCAAAACATCAAAATATACTACATAATATTGTGTTTCCAGCAATAATCTACGGCATGGTATTTCTACTATGGATAATTTGGGTAAATAAATTTTCGAATTATAAAAAGTTAAGAAATGACTAAAATAATTCAAGGCATAGGCATACTAATATTGTTCTTATCATTTGTATTAATTCGAGCATTTGCATCCAAACTGTTTTACGATCCATTTATTACCTATTTTAAAAATGATTATCTGCACAAAGCAATTCCAGAATTTAATTCCGTTAAATTAGTTCTAAATATTTTATATAGATACCTATTAAATTTCTTTCTTTCTATGGGAATTATTTATCTATTATTTCAAAAACAATATCTTAAATTTAGTATTTGGTTCTATACCATTGCCTTTGTTATTCTAATAATTTTGTTTTTTATAATAATCCAATTTATAGAATCCTATACCTATTTACCACTATTTTATATACGAAGGTTTTTAATACATCCAATATTTGTATTGTTATTAATACCAGCATTTTATTATCAAAAACAACATGCTAAAACTTAAATATTCAACATATAAGCTAGAAGTAGGCACCGACGAAGCAGGAAGAGGTTGCTTAGCAGGACCTGTAGTTGCAGCAGCAGTTATTTTGCCAGATAATTTTGAACATGCCTTACTAAACGATTCCAAACAACTAACCGAAAAACAACGAGAAAAATTAAGACCATTTATAGAAGAGAAAGCATTAGCTTACGCAGTAGCATACATACACGAAAAAAAAATAGATGAGATAAATATACTACAAGCCTCTATTTTGGCAATGCATAAGGCTATAGCAAAACTCAAAATAAAACCAGAATTTATCATAGTAGATGGAAATAAATTTAAAACGTATAAAAAAATTCCACACCAAACTATTGTAAAAGGAGATGCAAAATTTAAGAGTATAGCAGCAGCATCGGTATTAGCAAAAACGTATAGAGACGATTATATGCAAAAAATAGCCAAAGAATTTCCAAATTATTATTGGCATAAAAACAAAGGATATCCAACCAAACAACATCGAGATGGAATTCGAGAATTTGGAATAACAAAATACCACCGCAAAACGTTTCGGTTATTACCAACACAATTGGAATTTGATTTTAAGACATAAGTTTCTTGTAAAAAACCTATTCCATTACGTAACTTTGCGAAATAATTTTGCGTACTTTGCGTGAGAATACAGTATTAATTTTGATTAAAACCAATTACACATTATATATAATACTATTAATAATAGCATTGCTACTGTTTAGTATATTAAATATAAGTCTAGGTTCGGTAAATATACCATTTAAAGAAGTAGTGCAGAGTTTGCTTGGAAATGAAGATATGAAGCAAACTAGCTATTACATAATAAGAGATTATCGAGTTCCAAAAGCGATAACAGCAATGTTAGTAGGAAGCGGATTGTCGGTAAGTGGATTGTTAATGCAAACCTTATTTCGAAATCCATTAGCAGGACCATTTGTGTTAGGAATTAGTTCAGGAGCAAGTTTAGGAGTTGCATTATTGGTTTTAGGAACATCTTTTTTAGGAGCAAATATAGCAGCAATAGCATTTTCAAATTACGGATTAGCAATAGCGTCAAGTTTAGGAGCATTTATAGTGTTACTAGCAGTAATGATTGTAGCACAAAAAGTACGAAATACCATGTCTATTTTAATAATAGGATTGATGTTTGGAAGTATAACAAGCGCAATAATAAGTGTATTGGCATATTTTAGTTCGGCAGAACAATTACAACAATACTTATTTTGGAGCTTTGGAAGTTTAGGTAATTTGAGTTGGAATGAACTCATCCTATTTTTAATAATTTATATACTAGGAATGTTGCTAGTAGTTATCCTAATAAAACCTCTAAATACATTATTATTAGGAGAGAATTATGCAAAAAGTATGGGAGTAAATATAAAGAAAACAAGAAATATTACCTTAATAGCAACAGCATTATTAACAGGGATAATAACCGCTTTTTCAGGACCAATAGCGTTCGTGGGATTAGCAGTGCCACATATAGCAAAAATCCTTTTTAAGACGTCAAATCATAAAATATTATTGCCAGTAACGTTAATAATAGGAGCAATAGTAATGTTAATAAGCGATATAATAGCACAAATACCAAATAGTGAATATACCTTGCCAATAAATGCAATAACATCTCTTTTTGGAGCACCACTAGTAATTTGGCTACTAATAAGAAAACAAAAAGTAATATTATAAACCTCAGTTCGATGTAAAATAAATTTCACATCAAACAGAGGTTATAAAGCAAAGAGTAATTAAAAAATAAGAGAAATGATAAGATTAAAAATTAGTATAATTGGAATACTATTACTATTAGCTAATTGCAAAACAAATAAAATGAAAGATTTAAAGAATACAGCAACAAATCCAATAGAAGAAATAACATGGATAAAAGAGCTAATAGCAGATTTTGAAAAAAATAAAATGCATAAACAATTAATAGAACAATATACTTACAATGGGAAAAAAGTATTTATGATACATGATTGTTACCAATGTCCAGATGCATTAACCTATGTTTACGACAAAGAAAAAAAAGTACTTTGTGAATTTGGAGGATTTATAGGAAAAAATACTTGTCCAGATTTTGAAGAAAAGGCAACAAATAAGAAAATACTATATCAAAATATAAAAAAAAAGAATGAATAAGATTTTAAAAATAGAAAATCTTAGTATAGGATATGTTACAAAAAAGAATCAAAATGTAATAGCATCTAATATTCATGTGACAGTAAATGAACCAAAATTGATTTGTTTATTAGGTAAAAATGGAATAGGAAAATCAACATTACTTAGAACACTATCCAAAATGCAACTAGTATTAAAAGGTAAAATTTATATAGAAAATAAAGAAATAAAGGATTACACATCGATTCAATTAGCAAAAAAAGTTAGTGTTGTATTAACAGAAAGAATTCCACCAAATAATTTAACCGTTTATGAATTAATAGCATTAGGAAGGCAAATGTATACCAATTGGATTGGAAAAATGACCATAAAAGATGTATTAAAGATTGCAAAAGCAATAGAAGTAACAAAAATAGATGCTATAAAAAATAATAAAATAGAGGAATTAAGCGATGGACAATATCAAAAAGTAATGATAGCAAGAGCCTTAGCACAAGATACACCAATAATATTATTAGACGAACCAACAGCACATTTAGATATAAATAATAAAGTAGAAATATATAAACTGTTAAAAGAATTATCAACAAAACAAAACAAAACAATTTTAATATCATCGCACGAATTACAATTAGCAATTCAATTTGCAGATAATTTATGGCTAATGAGCGAGAATAAGTTTGCGAGTGGAGATACAAAAACAATTATAGAAACAAATCAATTACAAGATTTATTCGAAACAAAATCAGTTACTTTCGATAAAAAAACAAAACAATTTTTATATCATTAAAATTAGTTATTTTTGAAGCATAAAATAAAGAGAAATGAATAGAACAGGATTAATAATATTATTGGTGTTAGCTACTTCCTGTAGTTCAAAAAAAATAGTATCACAAACTACAAAAGACTCTGTAAAGAAAGCGCCAATTGCTACAGTAAAAACACCACAAGAGAAAGCAAAAATAGCCAGAGAAATTATATTGCAGGATAATAAATCAATTTATTACTATTCAAGTACAATAACCTCAGAAGATTTAAAAAAACATTTATTAAAATTAACCTCAAAAGAGTTTGAAGGAAGAAAAACAGGCGAGAAAGGACAAAAAATAGCAGCAAAATATCTTGCAGATTATTATAAAAGTATCGAATTAGAAGCAGCGATATCCGAAGGAAAATATTTTCAAACCATACCAAAAGAATATTTTAAAGGCAAGTCCAAAGATACAAGCGAGAATGTGTTAGCTTTTATATATGGAACAGAAAAACCAGAAGAAGTTGTAGTAATATCGGCACATTATGACCATTTAGGAGTAAAAAAAGGCAATTTAGAAACCAAAAGCGAAGAAATTTTTAACGGAGCAGACGATAATGGTTCAGGAACATCCGCATTATTAGAAATAGCAGAAGCATTTCAAAAGGCAGTTATAGAAGGCGAAGGGCCAAAACGATCTGTTTTATTCTTAAATTTAACAGGAGAAGAAGAAGGATTATACGGATCAAAATATTATACATCACATCCAGTATTTCCATTAAAAAATACCGTAGTAAATTTGAATATTGACATGATAGGGAGAGTAGATAAAAGGCACGAAGACAATCCAAATTTTGTGTATTTAATAGGATCAGATAAATTAAGCCAAGAATTACATTTTATATCCGAAGCAATAAACAAAAAATATACACAATTAGAGTTGGACTATAAATATAACGATACAAAAGATCCAAACCGCTATTATTATCGTTCCGATCATTATAATTTTGCAAAAAATGGAATTCCAATAATATTTTATTTTAACGGAATACACAAAGATTATCATAAAGAAACAGATACAGAAGACAAGATTAATTATGAGATATTAACAAAAAGGGCACAACTAGTATTTTTAACCGCATGGGAAATAGCCAATAGAGAAGAACGAGTAAAAATAGATTAAAACCAAACTAAAAAATAAAGAAAATATACGCAATAGTAGACATAGAAACCACAGGAGGGAAATTTAACGAAGAAGGAATTACCGAAATCGCTATATATAAATATGATGGTAATAAAGTGGTAGATAAATTTGTGAGTTTGGTAAATCCAGAAAAACCAATACAGCCGTTTGTTGTTAATTTAACAGGAATTAATAATAAAATGCTGCAGAATGCACCAAAATTTTATGAAGTAGCAAAACGTATTATCGAAATTACTTCGGATTGTATATTAATAGCACATAATGCAAGTTTTGATTATAGAATTTTAAGGACAGAATTCGATCGTCTAGGCTATAATTTTGAAAAAGAAACCATTTGTACAGTACAATTGAGTAAAAAAATATTTTTAAATCAACCATCATATAGTTTAGGGAAATTATGTAAATCATTAGGAATAGCAGTTTCTAATAGGCATAGAGCAGAGGGAGATGCGTATGCAACCGTAAAACTTTTTTCGATGTTGTTACATAAAGATATAGATAAAGAGATTGTAAAAAAAGCAATAAAGCCAATTAAAAACACCAAAATATCTAGTAGATTAACTCAAATTTTAGAGACCTTGCCAGAAAAAACAGGTGTGTTTTATATGCATGGAACTAATGGAAAAATACTATATATAGATAAAAATATAAATATAAAAAAAGCGGTAAATAACTTGTTTTTGCGAGAATCAAAAAAAATAAAAAAATTAATAGGACATACAAAAACAGTAAGTTTTGAATTGTTAGGCAATGAGTTAATGTCCGATTTGAAAATGTATAAAGAAATAATAAACCACAAACCAATATTTAATAAAGAATTAAAGCCAATAACAAAATCAACCAAATTTAGTAATAAAAATATGATTTTGGTAGATAGTGGCAGAAATACAAGCGAACATTCCGTAGTGTTAATAGAGAATAATCAATATATAGGAAATACATTTGTAGATTTAAACTATCAAATAAGTAATATCGAAATTTTACGTAACTTAGTAACCACAGAAAAAAATGATAATCGCAATCGATATCTAATTAAAAACTATCTAAGACAACATAAAGTTCAAAAAATAATACGATTTTAATTTGAAGCAAGAAAAAATAAAAAAAAGCTGGAAATCTAGATTACATGAGATAATATACGAAGCAGATACCAAAGAGGGAAAACTCTTCGATGTAATACTATTATGTTTAATTATTACAAGTATCGTAGTAGTAATGTTAGAAAGTGTAAAGAGTTTTAACAGTCAGCATACAGCATTGTTAAATTACACAGAATGGGTTATAACTATATTGTTTAGTATAGAATATATCGCAAGAATTATTTCTATAAAGAAACCAAGTGAATACATTTTTAGTTTTTATGGAATTATAGATTTTTTATCTACCATACCAAAATATGTAGCTATATTTATTGTAGGAGGAAATGCATTAATAGCCTTAAGAGCATTACGGTTATTACGAGTTTTTAGAATATTAAAATTGGCACGTTTTATAGGAGCAACAAACCATTTTGCAAAAGCACTAAAAGCAAGTAGAGCAAAAATCTTAGTTTTTTTAAGTTTTGTAGTTATTTTATGCATCATTTTAGGTTCTGTAATGTATCTCGTTGAAAGCGGAGAAGATGGAGGAGAAAATAGCGGATTTACAAGCATACCTCGCTCTGTTTATTGGGCAATAGTAACGATGACAACAGTAGGTTATGGCGATATAGCACCAGTAACACCATTAGGACAATTTATAGCATCCATTATTATGATTTTAGGTTATGGAATTATTGCTGTACCAACAGGAATTGTAACTTCAGAAATGACCAAAGCACAAGTGCATACCAATACACAATCGTGCCCAAATTGTAGTGTAGAAAGACATAGTGATAACGCAGATTATTGCTATAATTGTGGTGTAAAATTGAATTTGCATTCGTAAAAACAACAAGAATTACAAAATTAAACTCCATAAAAACCAAAAAGTAAAACCAATAAGAAATAAAATACCAATAATACTTAAGATACGTAAAGCTAATTTTGGTTGATATTCTTTAGGAGTATGTTTGCTAGTAATTAAAATAAAATTAGTAATAGCATAGAATGGAGCGGTAATAAAAGAAAAAATAGTAGCAATTTTCACCATTAGCTTCATATCGGAAATAAACCAAGTCAGAATTACTATAGTACCAAACGAAAGCAACATAATCCAAAAGAAATAATATCCATTTACTTTAGTATTAGTTAACACCTCTATAGACTTAGCTAAAGATCTAGGCGAAGCATCTAGTGTAGTAAGTGTAGTGCTAAACATAGTAGTAAAAGCAGCAATCGAAATAAAAATCGCCATATTAGAACCCAAATTTTGAGTGTATAAAAGAAGCAGTTGTTCCGAAAATTTACTTGCACTAGAACTAAAAACCTCTCCAGAATGAAACATTACTAAAGCACCTAAAGCAATAAAACAAAAGCCTAAAAAAAGAGTAGTAATGTAACCAATGTTAAAATCAAAAATAGCAGATTTAATGTGGTAAGATTTAGTAACTTTTTTCTTTTCTATTGTCCAAATAGATTGCCAAACACTTACATCTAAAGGAGCAGGCATCCAACCTAAAAAGGCAATTAAAAAGGCAATTTCAATTTTATTATTAGGTAAAACTTGTTGGAAACTAAAAGAAAACGTGTTATTCTTTAAAGCAAAGAAAACAGCAATTATAGAACTTATCGAAAGAATAATAATAATAACTTTCATTATTTTATCTAAAAAAGAGTATTTGCCCAAAACTAGAATAAGTAAACTTACAAAGGTAATAATTATAGACCATGTAATTAGATTATTACTAAAACCGAAAAGATTAATAGCCAATCCAGCAGTAACAATAGTTACAGCAGCTTGAATAATAAACATAATAATAAAAGTGAGTATGACATATAATAAGAGAACCCAATTTCCTAACTTCTTGTAACCAGAAATTAGACTTTCTCCAGTAGCCATTGCATAGCGAGGACCAAACTGGAAAAAAGGATATTTTACAAAATGGATAATAATAAGAGCCCAAAACAAACCAAATCCAAATTCGGCACCAGCTCTAGTAGATTGTACCAAATGAGAAACGCCAATAGCAGCACCAGCAAATAATAAACCAGGACCTAAAGATTTAATTGTATTAAGAAATCTCATTATGAGTAAAAAATAACTTTTATATTTTCGTAAATATAAGTAAAAAAAAGCTTTAAATTTGAACACGAATTATGAAAAAACAAAAAAATAAATACGTAATAACCATAGTAGGAACTACAGCAATTGGCAAAACGGCATTAGGAGTAGAACTAGCAAAATATTTTAATTGCGATATTGTTTCGGCAGATTCACGGCAGTTTTTTAAAGAAATGACTATTGGAACAGCAGTTCCAACAAAAGAAGAATTAGCGACAGTTAAACATCATTTTATTCAAAATTTATCCATTTTTGATTCTTACTCTGTAGGCAATTATGAAAAAGACGCACTTCAAAAAATTAAAGAATTACACAAAACGAACAATGTAGTAATTTTATTAGGAGGAAGTGGATTGTATGTAGATGCTGTTTTAAATGGATTGGATTACTTTCCAAAAGTGAATCCTAAAATAAGAGAACAACTAAAAAAAGAATTGGTACAAGACGGAATAGAAGTACTACAAAATAAATTAAAAAAAATAGATGTAGTCGCATACAATACAATTCAAATAAGCAACCCTCAGCGATTAATTAGAGCTTTAGAAATAAGTATAGGAACAGGTAAAGCATATTCTTCTTATTTGAATAAAAATAAAAAGAAAGAAAGAAAATTTAATACTATAAAAATAGGTTTAACAGCCCCACGTGAAATAATATATAAGCGAATTAATCAGCGAGTAGATATAATGATGGATAGAGGTTTGTTAGAAGAAGCAAAAAAATTACACCAATACAAAACATTAAATGCGCTACAAACTGTTGGTTATAAAGAGCTATTTTCTTATTTTGAAAAAGAAATAACATTAGAATTTGCTATTGAAGAAATAAAAAAAAATACAAGACGATTTGCAAAAAGACAAGTTACTTGGTTTAAAAGAGATAAAAAGATAACTTGGTTTGACTACCTTAAAGATCAAAAAAAAATAATAGCGTTTATTACTAACCTGAGTATTCTATGATTAAACAAAGTTCTCTTCTTGTAAGTTTAGGTCGAATTCAGGTTATTAACAATTTTTATGTTTAAAACGATATTACAATTGATTTCTAAGAGCTATTAAAGCTTGTGAAGTATGCATTTTAGCTTCTTTTCGATTATTAAAAACATAAACAATCCTTCCTTTTTTATTAGCAATAAACGTAATTCTATCGCGTTTAGAAACTCCAAATAAGTCATAAACGATTTTATTATAATCCGATAAAAGGGTGTATTGTAGTTTGTTTTTCTTTTGAAAATCTCTGTGTGAAACGACATCATCAGGACTAATACCAACAATTTTTGCATTTAATTTGGTAAAATCATCAAAAGAATCTCTAAAAGAACAGGCTTGTGTTGTGCAAACAGGAGCATTATCTTTAGGATAAAAGAAAATAACTAAAGGTTGTTTGCCAATATAATCAATAGCATCAAAAGATTCGCCATTTTGATCAATCAAACTAAAAGACGGCATAGGATCACCAATTTTTAGTGTTTTTCTTTTGATTAGTTCTCCATGCAAATTGGTATTGAAAAAACTTAAAAATGATATTATATATAGAATTGTTTTCATTTTAGTAAATTTATTAATCATTCTTCACATTTCGAATGGCAAATAGGATTTCTTATTGTTATTAATGTTTTCGTATATTATTTTGTAAAGCTTCTTTTGCTTTTTTTATGTGTTCTTTAGCTTTGCGGAGACTGTTAAAAATATATATAACAGTACCTTCCTTATTTACCACATAAGTAACTCTTCCTGGAATTAAGCCTAAGGCACTTTTAGGAACACCAAATAGTTTTTGAACTTCTTTTTTAGTGTCTGCAAGTAAAATAAAAGGTAAATTGTATTTTTTTTCAAATTCTTTATGCGACGCAACTCCATCGCCACTGATACCAATTATTACTGTATCTAAGTCTTTAAAATCTTCAAATTCATCTCTAAACGAACAAGCCTCTTTAGTACAGCCAGGAGTGTCGTCTTTTGGATAAAAATAAATAACCATATTTTTTTTATGAACTAAATTTTCAATAGAAAAATTTGTTCCATTTTGATCTTTTAATGTAAAATAAGGCACTTTATCGCCAATGCGTATTTTGCTTTTTTGTGCCATAAGTTTGTTTATTGAAAATAATCCAATACTAAGTACTATAATTATAAAAAATATCTTTTTCATCATAATCCGCAATAAGTTACAAAATTTCTTTCGGTTTCATATAAGGTTACTTTCAAATTTAATGTTGCGTCAATTTTAAGTCGTAATTTATTCCATATTATTACACTTATATTCTCAGCAGTTGGATTTAGTCCATCTTTTGGATTAAATTCAATTAATTGTTCATTCAAATTTTTATGATCAAAATAATCTTCAATTTCAGTCTTAATAATATCTTTTAAAACTTTCATATCCATTACAAAACCAGTGTTTATATCAATACTTCCAGTAACTGCAACAATCAAGCCATAATTATGTCCATGGTAATTTGGATTCGCACATTTTCCGAAAATTTCTACATTTCTAGCATCAGACCAATTGTTATTATATAGTCTATGTGCCGCGTTAAAGTGTGCTTTTCTATGTACAGTTACTATTGGCATTTTATTAAAATTATTTTGTTATAGAGGTTTTATGATGTAACACCGATAGGTATTCTTTAAAGATTATTTTAAACCAAACAGTATATTTATTTGGATTGGTTTTAATATCCATTTCAATATTTGGAATGCTCATCCAGCAAAAATCATCTACTTCGTCTCGATTAATAATAGGATCCTCATTATAATATCCAATCAATACATGATCTAATTCGTGTTCGGTTAGACCGTTGTCAAAAGGAGCTTTGTATATAAATGAAAAAGATTCTTTAAGAGTACAGGAAAAGCCCATTTCTTCTTGTAAACGCCTTTTTCCAGCTTCTAAATTACTTTCATTATTTCTTTGATGGCTACAACAAGTATTAGTCCATTCGTTTGGAGAATGGTATTTATGTGCAGCTCTTTTTTGTAATAACAATTCGTTTTTTGTATTAAAGACAAAAACAGAAAATGCACGATGTAACAGTGCTTTTTTATGTGCTTCTATTTTTGGCATTAACCCAATTTGCACATCGTTTACGTTAACTAAGATTACTTGTTCTTCTGTATTCATTAAATTAATCTTTATTAGATGCTATTAATGCCTCAATCGCTAATTGATAACCGTGTAAACCAAAACCCATTATTAACCCTTTGCAATTAGGGGCAATATAAGATTTATGTCTATAATCTTCTCTACTTAATACGTTAGAAATATGTACTTCAACGACATTCGTACGTATTGCTTTTACAGCATCTCCAATTCCTATAGAAGTATGTGTATATGCTGCTGCATTTAATACAATACCATCAAAATCAAATCCAACTTCGTGTAACATATCTATAATTTCGCCTTCAATATTAGATTGAAAGTAGTGTATCCCAACAGTAGGATGTTTTTTTTGTAAATCAGCGAAATAAGTTTCAAAGGATTTGGAACCATAAATAGAAGTTTCTCGTTTGCCAAGTAAGTTCAAATTAGGACCATTTATTATGCAAATTTTCATAGTGCAAAATTACAAAAAAAGCAATTAATAAACGGATAAATGCAAAGTCATATTCAATTTAATAGATTTTTATGCAATAATAATTCCATAATTTTTTGGATTTAATCTAAAAATTGTAATTTTGGCACTTAAATTAAAATATCATGAGAAGAGTATTATTTTTAATCATAACAATAATAACATTTGGAGCAGCAAATGCACAAATGGAAAAAGGAGATGTGTTTTTTGAAGCAAATACAGGTTTAGGTTCAGCATCACCATCTAGTACAGGGTTCTATTTTTCGAGTACATCTTTAGATGGAGGAGGTACTGTTACAAAATATAATATTGGTGTAGAAGCAGGTTATTTTATTATAGATCAATTGGCAATTAAGGTTGGAGTTGGTTATGGAGATAATGGAGCAGAAACCTCAAACACAAATTTAGGTTTCAAAATAGGAGCTAAATATTATTTGAAAGATAAATTCCCAATTCAATTGGATTTGAATGGAGGATATAATAAAGATGTACTTAAAAACCCAATGTTTGTAGGGCTACAATTTGGATATGCATTTTTTATAGGAGACCATGTTAGTGTTGAACCAGCATTACGATACGATTATAGCGTTAATAATCAGTATGCAATTAAAGGAGATATTCAAGTTGCTGTAGGATTTGTAATACACTTATAGTAATTCATTAACAAATAATCTTTTCTTAGTTTAAGAATCATTATTTAACGTTCATAACATGTGAATAAACGCTTGTTTTTTGTGGATAAGATGCACTTTTTTTGTTGAAGAAAATAATTAGTATTGCGTTAGAAATACGATAAGACCTTAGCTTACTAATAATTAAGTAATTTAGTTATCTATGAAATGGAAAAATGCAATACAAGATTATATACTATTTTTACAGATAGAAAGAAGTTTGTCAAAAAATTCAATAGAAAGCTACACAAGAGATATAAATAAATTGATTTGTTATTTAGAAGAAAATGAAATAGTAGTTTCTCCAATAAAAATTGAAGAACAACAAGTACAGCAATTTATTTATACCATTTCAAAAACATTAAATCCACGTTCACAGGCAAGATTAATTTCTGGATTACGTAGTTTTTTTGATTATTTGATTTTTGAAGATTATCGAAAAACAAATCCAACCGATTTACTAGAATCTCCAAAGATAGGTAGAAAATTACCAGATACTATTTCCACAGAAGAAATTGATTTAATTATAGCGCAAATAGACTTATCTAAACCACAAGGAGAGCGTAATCGTGCTTTATTAGAAGTATTATATAGTTGCGGTTTACGAGTTTCGGAACTCCTAAGTTTACAATTGTCCGACTTATTTTTTGAAGAAGGTTTTATACGAGTAATAGGCAAAGGAGATAAGCAGCGATTTGTACCGATAAATAGGCATACACAAAAAATTATTAGAACATACATCAGTCTAATAAGAAATCATGAAAATCCACAAAAAGGATTTGAAGATACTATTTTTTTAAACCGTAGAGGAAAGCAATTAACTCGTAATATGGTTTTTATGATTATAAAAGAGTTAGCATTAAAAGCAAATATTAAAAAGAAAGTAAGTCCACACACATTTAGGCATTCTTTTGCAACACATTTACTAGAAAATGGAGCAGATTTAAGAGCCATACAACAAATGCTAGGCCACGAAAGTATTACTACAACCGAAATCTACGTACATGTAGATAAAACGTTCTTAAAATCAGTAATGGAAAAATTCCATCCACGAAAGTAGGGCAAAAAAAAAGACTGCCTAAAAAGACAGTCTTTTGTAAATTAGTTGACTTTTTTAGTTAAAAAAGTATCCTACAGATATACTTATTACGCTATTTTTATTAGAAAAATCAGTTCCTTCAAGATCATTTAAATTTGCTAAACCTAAGTTGTATCTAGCACCAAATAATAAACCATTTTCCATTTTATAACCAACTCCAATGTTTAAACCATAATCAAGACTCTTAATATTATCTTTTACGTCTGTTCCGTTTGCTTCTGAATTAATTTCACTTAAAACAGTAGTTCCATCAGTAATTTTAGTTTTTACACTACTATCAGCTTTTGCAGATATTAAAAAACCAATTTGTGGACCTAACTCTAAACTAATCCCTTCGGTTACATAATATTTAAACATTAATGGTATGTTAATGTAATTCATCTTTGCAGACAATTCGATATTAGATTTACTAACAATTCCTCCAATATTGGTTTCAGTATTGCTTTCATTTTTATATCCTTGCATAGAAAATAAGATTTCTGGTTGAAAAGCGAATTGTTCTGTTATTTCAAATTCAGCAAAACCACCAATATGAGCTCCTATTTGCATTTTATTGCCATCTGTATTGTCTCCAGTAATGTTAGCTAAATTTAATCCCACTTTTGCACCAAACTTTTGTGCATTAATACTTGTCATTGTTACGGCTGTTATTACTACAGCAAAAAATAATTTTTTCATAATTTGTTTGTTTTAATTTTTAAACGGTGCAAATGTACTGTAAATTATTTAAATACAACTCTCAAAGTAAATTTAAGATAAATAATATCAATTTCTTACTCCATTTCAACAATCAAATCGTCTTGGTTTACCAACACACCTTCTTTTAAAAATACCTTTTTAACTTTACCATCTTCGTTAGCAACAACAGTAGTTTCCATTTTCATAGCTTCAATAATAAATAAGGCATCGTTTTGTTTTATTACTTGTCCTTTTTTTACTAAAATTTTATAAAGACTACCTTGTAAAGGAGCACCAATTTCTTTTTTGTTATCTAAAGTTGCTTTTTGATTTTCAATAATTTCGATGTTTAGAGAATTGTCTTTAATCTCTACAAAGCGATTTTGACCATTTAATTTAAAGAAAACAATTCGAATACCGTTACTATTAGGATTGCCAACAGATAATAATTCTACGATTATAGTTTTTCCAGGAGCAATTTCAACTAAAGCTTCTTCGTGAATTTGCATGCCATAGAAAAAATTCTTAGTTGGTATGACACTAACATTTCCATATTTTTTAAACTTTTGGGAAGCATTTGTAAATACTTTAGGATAGAATAAATACGATAAAAAATCTTCCATTTCTAAAGCTCTTGGAAAACCTTTTTGGAATTTTTTCTTAAAAACTTCATATTCTCCATCAAAATCTATCGGACTTAAATGTGCATTTGGTCTATTCGTATACGCTTTTTCGTCTTTTAAAATTATTTGTTGTAATTTTTTTGGAAAACCACCATACGCCTGACCTAAATCGCCTTTAAAAAAGCCAATTACAGAATTTGGAAAAGACAACTCACTACCATTTTCTAAAATGTCTTGTGGTGTTAAGTTGTTGGTAACCATAAAAATAGACATATCTCCAACTACTTTAGAACTAGGAGTAACTTTAATTAAACCACCAAACAATTCATTTACTTGACTGTACATTTGTTTTACTTCTTCAAACCTATCGCCCAAACCTAAAGCTTCTGCTTGTGGTCTTAAATTGGAATATTGACCGCCAGGAATTTCGTGCTGATACACCTCTGCTGTACCAGCTTTTAATCCAGATTCAAACGGATAATAATACTCTCTTACATCTTCCCAATAATTGGAAAATTGATTCAGTTTATCGATATCAAAAGTATTGGAACGCTCTTGAAATTTAAGCATTTCTACAATCGAATTAAAATTAGGTTGCGATGTTAATCCAGATAATCCGCCAAGGGCAACATCAATAACATCTACACCAGCTTCAATAGCTTTGAGATAAGTTGCAGATTGAATGGATGAGGTATCGTGTGTGTGTAAATGAATGGGTAAATTAGTGACATCGTTTATGGTACCAATCAATTCCGTTGCAGCGTAAGGCGTTAATAATCCAGCCATATCCTTAATAGAAATCATGTGAGCACCAGCATTTTCTAAATCTTTTGCTAACTGACGGTAATATTTTAAATTAAATTTTGTTTTTTTAGAATCCAAAACATCGCCAGTATAGCTAATTGCAGCCTCTGCAATCCCTCCAGTTTTAGTACGCACATATTCGATACTTGGCGCCATTGCTTTTACCCAATTTAAGGAGTCAAATATTCTAAAAATATCCATACCATTTTCCCAAGATTTAATCACAAATTTTTCGATTAAATTATCTGGATATGCTGCATAACCAACACCATTAGAGCCACGCAATAACATTTGTAGTAAAATATTTGGTGCTGCTTTTCGGATTTCTCGTAATCTACGCCAAGGGTTTTCGTGTAAAAATCGCAAACAAACATCAAAAGTAGCTCCTCCCCACATTTCTAAACTGAATGTATTTGGATGGTTTTTAGCAAAGCTCTCTGTAACTTTTAGCATGTCTATCGTTCGCATTCTGGTTGCTAATAACGATTGATGCGCATCTCGTAACGTAGTATCTGTATAATGAATTTGTTTTTCTTTTTTTAACCATTTTGAAAAATCATCAGCACCTAATTTGGTTAATAAATCTTTAGTTCCTTTTGGATAGTCTGTAAAAGTATCAAAAATCGGAACTTTTGGTGCTCTAAACTTTTTATTAGGATGTGTAAATTTTACATCACTATTACCATTTACAATAACTTCTCCAATAAAGTTAATTATTTTGGTAGCTCTATCTTGCGATTGTTTTATTTTGAATAAAGACGGATTTTTAGCAATAAAATTTACGGTTGCATCTCCATTTTTAAAAATTTTATTCTGAATAACATTTTGTAAAAAGCGAATATTTGTTTTTACACCTCTAATTCGAAACTCTTTTAGTGCACGTGTCATTTTTCGTACCGAACCATCTAAAGTTCTTCCATGAGCGGATACTTTTACTAACATCGAGTCAAAAAATGGACTTACCGACGAACTTTGATAAATACTACCCACGTCTAATCGGATTCCCATTCCGGCAGCACTTCGGTAAGTAGTTACTGTTCCGTAATCTGGTGTAAAATTATTTTCAGGATCTTCGGTTGTAATTCTACATTGAATTGCAAAACCGTATGTTTTTAAACTTTCTTGGCTATAAATTTTAATTTGTTTATCCGATAGTTTGTAATTTCCAGCTACAAATATTTGGGTTTTTACCAAATCAACACCAGTAACCATCTCGGTAACAGTATGCTCTACTTGTATTCTTGGATTTACTTCAATAAAATAGATACTTTTATCTTCATCAACCAAAAATTCTACAGTACCAATATTATTATAGTTAACTTCTTTAGCAATTGCAATAGCATATTGGTATAATTTTTCTTTGACATTCTCGTCAAGATTAAATGACGGAGCCATTTCTACTACTTTTTGATAACGCCTTTGTACAGAGCAGTCTCTTTCGTGTAAATGGCGAATATTTCCATGATTATCCGCTACAATTTGCACTTCGATATGTTTCGGGTTTTCTACATATTTTTCTAAAAAAACAGTATCATTACCAAAGGCATTTAAAGATTCGTTTTTTGACGATTGAAATTGTTGTTCCAGTTCTTCTACATTTCTTAAAATTCGCATTCCTCTTCCACCACCACCATGTGCTGCTTTTAGCATGATTGGATATCCTATTTTTTCAGCCTCAGTTATAGCTACTTTTAAAGAGCTTAAATTTTTTGTACTACTTTTTATTATTGGAACTTTACATTTTTCGGCAATCTTTTTTGCTTTTATTTTATCTCCAAGCGCATCCATTACTTCAGGTTTGGGACCTATAAAAACAATATTATTTTCAGCACATTTTCTAGCAAATTCCGAATTTTCAGATAAAAACCCATAACCAGGATGTATGGCATCAATTTTTTTTGCTTTGGCAAGACTTACAATCGCATCTATATCCAAATACGGTTTTAATGGAGCATCGTTCTTTCCTATTTGATAAGATTCATCGGCTTTATACCGATGTGCAGAATACCGATCTTCAAATGTGTATATCGCAATGGTTTCTATATTTAATTCGGTACATGCTCTAAATATACGTATGGCTATTTCTCCTCGATTGGCAACTAAAATTCGTTTGATTTTCATAAAAAAAATTATTCACAAAGATAAGATAATTTATTTCTTTTAAGGAAACAATTGTTACCGTTTTATTTACTAACCTGAGTTCGACCTAAACTTGTAATCATACCAACTCAATTTCAAATCTATTTAGCGCATTTTGAAATTTAATTGGTATGAATTGGTATCAATATTTTGAATCGCATATTTTTTATAGAGAAAGTTTCAAACAAAAAAGGCTATCCATAATTGGATAGCCTCTTTAAAAAAAACTTTTAGTTTTACTTGCTCATTTTATCAGCCATAAGCAGTGCGTTATATGCATTTAATATTCTACCATTTACAGATAGTTCATCAAAACTTTTTAATTCTCCTTTTGGATTTTTTGGAGTTGGAGTTCCAGGAACTATTACTTGTCTATGAAATTCTATACCAGAATTCATAATAATATATTTTACTTCTTTAGCTGTTAATTTTGGATAATACGAACGCACTAAAGCAGCAACACCTGCTACTTCTGGAGATGCCATAGATGTTCCTTGTATAGATTTGTATTTATTATCTTTAGGGACAGTAGCATAAATTTCTGAACCTGGAGCAAAAATATCCACACGAGTTTTGCCATAGTTAGAAAAACTGGAACATAAATTTTCATTAAAATGACGCGTCATTGCACCTACTGTAAGTACATTATCTGTTATTTCTGTAGCGCCATTTACTGGAGAATCTGTTGGAAAATGTACATAATCTGGTAAGTCGATATCTTCGTTATTATTCCCCGCAGCCTTTATTAATAGTACATCATGCTTTGCAGCATATTTCATAGCATCATAAACCCAATCGCTATGAGGAGAATACCCTTTACCAAAACTCATGTTTACTACTTTTGCACCATTATCAACAACGTATCTAATTGCTTTTGCAACATCTTTATCATACTCGTCTCCATCTGGAACAGCTCTACATATCATTAATTCTACATTATTAGCAACACCATTCATTCCAATTCCGTTATTTCTAGATGCAGCAACAATACCAGAAACATGTGTACCATGTAATTCGTCTTCACCAGCACCTAGTACATTGTTGTTTCCGTAACCAGGTTTGTCATTCCAATCGTCAGGATTATCTCCAGTAACTCGACCTTTAAAATCTAAGTTGTACATAATATCTATTTGACTAGAATAATACTTTATTCCTCCATCTAAACTTTTTATTACTTTAGTTAAAGATTCTTTACCTGTTAGAACTCTTGGTAAATATACCATGGCAGCTTTTACAACAGGTTCTTCGGTATATTTTATAGCTTCGACTAAAGTAAAATCTTCTTTACCAATTTTTTTCATTAAAAAATCATTAGCCTTACCTAAAGTACTTTTCAAACCTATATAGAAAGCTTTATTTCCATTTGCAGTTTCTATTTTTTTGGTATAATCTGCTTTAATCTTTGTAAACCTTTCAAATTCTTTTAAATCTGAAGCGGCAATTTGATTTTTTGTTTTACCTTCAAATTTTGAAGATAGATTTTTCATTATTCGAGTTATTTCTAATTGTTCTGGTGCAGAAGAACCTTTTTTACCACCTAAGAAATTCCAGCCATGCATATCGTCAACATAGCCATTATTATCATCGTCTTTATTATTTCCAGGTATTTCTTTTGGATTTGTCCAAATTACATCTTTTAAATCTTCATGTTCAATATCGACACCAGAGTCAATAATACCTACAATTACAGTTTTACTTTTTTTGTTTTTTACAAAGGCGTAGGCTTTATCTAAACTAATTCCAGGTACCGAATCTATATAGATATCCATGTGTGGCCATTTTCGGATTTCTTCTTTAGACATTGCACCTTTTTTAGCAACAATTCCATCTGTTGCAGTAATCATTGCAGGAGTTGGAGTAGAGGAAGTTGTTGTTTTTGTAGATTTACAACTTACTAACGCCGAAGAAACAATTCCTATTCCTAATATTAATTTTGTGAATTTCATTTTGTTGTTTTAATTAAAGATTTCGTTAAATTTATACGTTTGTTCTAATCGAACCCCTTTTTCTGTATGCTTTACTGTACAAAGTTCGTGTTGCGCATCGTGCTCCAAAAATAATAAAAATCCTTCATTTGCAGCATTATCTAAGAAATCCTTTTTTTCATTCATTGTTAACAATGGCCTTGTGTCATATCCCATAACGTATGGTAACGGAATATGTCCTGTGGTTGGTAGTAAATCTGCCATAAAAACAATTGTTTTTCCTTTATACTTTATATGTGGTAACATTTGTTTTTCGGTATGACCATCTGCTAAAAAAATTCCAAAACCTAATTCCGAATTTTCAATATAATTTGTGTTTCCTAGTTGGATGTAGTTTAGTTGTCCGCTATCTTCTATTGGATTTATGTTTTCTTTTAAAAAGGAAGCTTTTTCTCTTGGATTTGGTTCTGTTGCCCATTTCCAGTGATTTTTGTTTGTCCAGAACTTTGCATTTTTAAAAGCAGCTTCATAGCCAGTTTTGTCTTTATTCCATTGTATACTTCCACCACAGTGATCGAAGTGTAGATGGGTTAAAAAAACATCGGTAATGTCATTTCTATGAAACCCTATTTTTGCTAAAGATTTATCCAAAGTAAAATCTCCAAATAGATAATAATATCCAAAGAACTTATCGGATTGTTTGTTACCTAATCCAGTATCTATTAAAATTAATCGTTTACCATCTTCAATAAGCATACAGCGCATACTCATTTCAATAAGATTGTTTTTGTCTGGCGGATTGGTTCGTTGCCATAAAACTTTTGGGACAACACCAAACATGGCACCTCCATCTAGTTTAAAATTTCCAGTTTCTATTGGATATATTTTCATTATAATTAATAAGACTGCAAAGATGTTAAATTGTTACCAAATTTATGTTAAGATGTTCTTAAAACTATCCTTTAATTGTTGATTTTAATTGGAGTTATTTCATGAGAATACTGCTTTTATACCAACTCAACATCAAAATACGCTATAAATTATTTATTTCTTTTTTTAAAAGATAAAACCCTAATAATCAATAGATTAGTAGGGTTTTGGAGGTGTCGAGCGGATTCGAACCGCTGTAGATGGTGTTGCAGACCACTGCCTAGCCGCTCGGCCACGACACCTTTTTTTTAGGGTTGCAAATGTATATAAATATTTTTAATTTAATTGCAAGGTTTTTTATTTTTGTTGATTTTTAGGTATTTGCTTAACTCGAAATATGCATAGGTTTTCGTTATGGAAAGTCAAAATACCAATAGAATTGGGAAGCACAGAAGTTTTTTAGTGAAAGAATTGTAGCTCCATCTTGAGCGAAACAAATTTGGAGTATTTTTAATTATAGCAGATAGTTTGGCTTTGTAATAGAAAATCTATGCATATTTCAAGTTAAGTACTAGATGGTATAACAATGCATGTTTATTACATGCTCGTAGAATTTAGAAGCTATGTAAATATCGTTTAGTAATTACATTACTCTAGATTTACTCATCTCAATACTTACCATTTCTACATCGCCACCAATTGGCGGATTTATTTTGGAAACTTGAATCGTTACTAATGTTACCATTTTTAACTCGGATAAAATACGATTTAATATCCGTAGAGCAACTGTTTCTAGTAATTTAGCTCGAATTGCCATTTCTTCTTTAACAATATTATTTAGATGTACATAATCTACGGTATCGTATAAATTATCCGACTTCGCCGAAGGTTTTAAATTTGCTTCAACGCTCAAGTCTACTTGGTAGTCAGATCCAATTTGTCCCTCTTCAATTAGGCAACCATGATATGCGTACACTTTAATTTTTTTTAAAATTATTTTTCCCATTTGTAATTTTATTTGTTTGTGCAAGGTAAAAAAAAAGGAGATTTAATAGGGAAATAGTTGCTGTATTTTCTTTTAACCTAAGTTAGATAAAAATTTATTTGGATTTTCCTTGAATTTGATGCATTTTTTCAAACGAACTAGTTTGCCCATTACTTTTGTATTTTTAAATTATAGGTATTTGTGATTTGCTACACAGTTGTCCTTTTGAAATTTGTATTCAAATGGAATAAAAATACATTTAAAGGGTAAACAAATTTTTATCGAACTGTGGTTTTATTAGTTGAATTTATTACTTTAGCTTTTAAAAGAATCTTACATTTATGAAAGCAAGAGAAAAATTTATAGTAATCGCATTAGTTACGGTAATTACAGTATTTGGCATCGCTCAATTTTGGATACCAATATATTGGAGTTTTATTTTTATAATTCCGTTAATTGTAATGGGATTATACGACTATTTTCAAAAGAAACACGCTATTCGTAGAAATTATCCCTTATTGGGAAGAATGCGCTATGTGTTGGAAAGTATTCGACCAGAAATAATGCAGTACTTTGTAGAAACAGATACGCAAGGAAGACCTTTAAATCGAATATTTCGATCTTTAGTGTATCAAAGGTCAAAAAAAGAGAATGATACCACACCTTTTGGTACTCAAATGAACGTTTATAGAAGTGGATACGAATGGATGGATCATTCTATGTATGCAAAAAATAGTGTGCGAAATATTAAGGAACATCAATATCCAAGAATTAAAATTGGAGGTAAAGATTGTTTGCAACCATACAATTCTAGTTTATTAAATATTTCTGCAATGAGTTTTGGATCGTTGAGTAAAAATGCAGTAATGGCAATGAATAAGGGTGCGAAATTAGGCGATTTTGCGCAAAACACAGGAGAAGGAGGGATTAGTCCACACCATTTAAAATATGGTGGTGATTTGATTTGGCAAGTAGGAACAGGCTATTTTGGCTGTAGAAATGAAGATGGAACATTTAATGCAGAAGGTTATGTAAAAAATGCAACACGACCGCAAGTGAAAATGATAGAATTAAAAATTTCGCAAGGAGCAAAGCCAGGGCATGGTGGAATACTTCCAGCAATAAAAAATACAGAAGAAATTGCAAAGATTCGTCATATTAAATCTGGCGTAGCGGTTTTATCTCCACCAGCACATTCGTCGTTTAGCAATCCAACAGAGTTTATGGATTTTATCAAGCAATTAAGAGATTTGTCTGGAGGGAAACCAATTGGATTCAAATTATGTGTTGGAAAAAAGCAAGAATTTATAGATGTGTGTAAAGCGATGTTAGAAACAGGTATTAAGCCAGATTTTATTACAGTCGATGGAGGCGAAGGAGGTACGGGAGCAGCTCCTGTTGAATTTTCAAATTCTATGGGAATGCCTCTTCGTGAAGGCTTGGTTTTTATTCACGATACATTAGTAGGATTCAATTTAAGAAAAGAGATAAAACTATTTGCTGCTGGTAAAATTATTACAGGTTTTCATATGGCAAGAGTAATGGCTTTAGGTGCCGATGGTTGTAATAGCGCTAGAGCAATGATGTTAGCGACAGGTTGTATTCAAGCATTAGAATGCAATACAAATACTTGTCCTGTTGGTGTTGCCACACAAAATAAATCGCTAATGAAAGGTCTAGATGTCGAAGATAAAGGAGTGCGAGTATTTAATTATCAAGAGGAAACTGTGCATAGCTTTTTAGAATTGGTTGCTGCCGCAGGATTAGTACATCCAAGCGAAATAAAAAGGAAACATATCAATAGGAGAATTGGCATGCATAAGGTTGCAAAGTTTGATGAAATTTATCCAAATTTTATTTCAGGTTGTTTATTAGAAAGAAAAACAATTCCGTTACATTATCAGAAGTATTTCGAAAGAGAAGCTATGTCAGTTTAGTTTATTACCTTTGTGAATTAATAATACTAGTATGTTAGTGAAATTTGATACATTGCCAAGTACTTCTCGCGTTTGGGTATACCAATCGAATCGTGCTTTTTTAGATAAAGAAATTGAAAAAATTTCTTTGCTGTTAAAAGATTTTATTTTGAATTGGAACAACCATGGAGATGGATTAAAAGCATCTTTCCAAATTAAATACAATCAATTTATTGTGCTCGCCATTGATGAAGCTCATAAACAAGCATCAGGTTGTTCTATAGATTCTTCGGTTCAAATAATTAAAAAAATTGAAAAAGAATTTGCTGTAAATATGTTTGATAGGATGCAGACTGCGTTTAAAGACGGAGAAAATATTAATTTAGTTTCTATATCGGACTTTCAGAAATATGCAAAAGACAATAAGATTCACGCAAATACAATCGTTTTTAATAATATGGTAAATACAAAATTTGACTACGAAAATAATTGGGAAATTACAGCGAATAAAAGCTGGCATTCTCGATATTTAAACTAAATATTTATTAATGAAAAAGAAGAAAAATTTACTCCTAATATTGATTGTGCTATTTTCTATTTCTGGTTTTGGACAAAAAAATCCACTTCTGGTAACAGATAGTATTGCACAGAAAAAATGGACGGATAGCATTTTATCTCGAATGACAATTGACCAAAAAATCGGACAATTGTTTATGTTGGCTGCATATAGTAATAAGGATAAAAAACATACAGATTATATTGAAAGTGTCATTAAAAAGTATGAGATTGGCGGTTTAATTTTTATGCAAGGTACACCAGAAAAACAAATAAAATGGAACAATAAATACCAAGCGAGTTCTAAAGTACCTTTGCTTATTGCTTTTGATGGAGAGTGGGGATTAGACATGCGATTGCAAAAAACCTATAGGTTTCCTTGGAATATGACACTTGGAGCAATTAGAGATAATAAATTAATTGAAGCTTTTGGAAAAAGAGTAGGAGAGCAATGTAAACGAATGGGAATTCATGTAAATTTTGCACCAGTAGTTGATATTAATACCAATCCTAAAAATCCAATTATTGGAAATCGTTCTTTTGGAGAAAATAAGTATAATGTGGCTACTAAATCTGTAGCATTTACCAAAGGATTACAAGGCGAAAATGTTATGGCTTGTGCCAAACATTTTCCTGGACATGGAGATACAAGTTCCGATTCTCATAAGATGTTACCAACCGTTACATTTAGTGCAGAAAGAATAGATTCTATTGAATTATATCCGTACAAAGAATTGTTTAAAAATGGAATTGGTAGTATTATGGCAGCACATTTGAGTGTGCCAAGTTTAGAGAAAAATAGTAAATTACCTACATCTTTATCTCATACGGTTTTAACCGATTTGTTAAAAAATAAAATGCAATTTAAAGGATTAATTTTTACAGATGCTTTAAATATGAAAGGTGTTTCAGAATTTGTGGAAGAATCTTTAGAAACAACAAGTGCTCAAAGACTTGTAGATAATGTTGGTAAAGTAGATTTAAAGGCATTCATTGCAGGAAATGATGTGTTGCTTTTTTCTGAAAATGTAGGTGCTGCGATTAAACAAATTAAAAAAGCATTAAAAAACAAAACACTTTCAGAAGCACGAATTGAAGAGTCTGTTCGTAAAATTTTAAATGCAAAATACTGGTGTGGTTTACAAAACTACAAACCAATACAATTAGATAATGTTGTAAATGACTTAAATACAATTGAAGATAAAATTTTACATCATACGTTAATTAAAAATGCAATTACTTTAGTTCAAAATGAGCATATTATTTTTCCGATACGAGATTTGGTAAAAAATAAAATAGCATATATAAAATTAGGAGATGCAGACAATACAACTTTTATAAATAGATTAGGAGATTATGCAGAAGTAGATGTTATTTCTGCTAAAACAATAAAAGAGTTGCTAAAAAAATTAAAGAATTACAATAAAGTAATTATTGGGTTTCATAAATCGAATGCTAGTCCTTGGAAAAATTACCATTTTAATAAAGAAGAATTAAAATGGTTACAAAAAATTGCTAAAAATAAACGTGTTATTTTAGATGTTTTTGCAAGTCCGTACGCTTTGCTTGATATTGCTAATTTTAAAAATATAGAAGCTGTGTTATTGTCGTATCAAAATTCAGAAATATCACAAGACATTTCTGCGCAGATGATTTTTGGAGCAATTGGAACTAATGGAAAGTTACCAGTTAATATTGGTGTTAATTTTAGTGAAGGTTTTGGTTTGCGTTCTGCAAATTTAATGCGTTTAAATTTTGGATATCCAGAAGAAGTAGCAATGAATTCAGTAACCTTAGAAAAAATTGATTCTATAGCAAAACTTGTTATAAACCAAAAAATGGCTCCTGGAATGCAAGTATTAGTTTCTAGATATGGAAAAATTATTTTTAGAAAGAATTATGGATTTTATACCGATAAAAAAGAAAGAAAAGTCTCCGATGAGAGTATGTATGATTTAGCTTCAGTAACTAAAATATTGGGAGCTACATCTATGATAATGAAAGCAGAAGAAGAAGCTAAATTTGATATTAAAAATACTTTAGGCGAAATTATGCCTTGGTTAAAAGGATCTAATAAAGATACAATTACGATTAAAGAAGCATTATCTCATAATGGTAGAATGAAAGCGTGGATTCCTTTTTATATTCAAACACTAGATTCTGTTACACATAAGCCATTATCTAAATATTATAAAAAACAAAAAACGAAAGAATTTAGTATTAAAGTCGCTAAAGGTTTATACTTACGGAATGATTATAAAGATACCATTTTTCAGCGTATTGCAAATGCTCCACAACGCGAAAGAAAAGGATATAAATATAGTGGATTCTCATTTTATTTATTTAAAAAATATTTGGAAGAAAAATATGTTAAGCCTTTAGATGTACTTAATGATTCTTTATTTTATGCTCCTTTAGGAGCAAAAACATTAACATATAATCCATTAAATAAATTTAAGAAAGAGCAAATTGTACCTACAGAGAAAGACGATTATTATCGCAATCAGCTATTACAAGGATATGTGCATGATATGGGAGCTGCGATGCTAAATGGTGTGAGTGGAAATGCTGGATTGTTTGGAAATTCTATTGATGTTGCAAAAATGATGCAAATGTACCTTCAGAAAGGATATTATGGCGGTAAACGATATCTAAAAACAAGAACGTTGCAAAAATTTAACACGGCATATTATAAAAAAGATAGCATAAGAAGAGGTTTGGGATTTGATAAACCTCAGATTAATAAAAAAGAGAAAGCAACTTGTGATTGTGTTTCCAAAGAGAGTTTTGGACATAGTGGTTTTACAGGTACTTATACATGGGCAGACCCAGAAAGTGGTATTGTTTATGTATTTTTGTCTAATAGAGTATATCCAACGATGTCTAACAGAGGACTGACAACACAAAATATTCGAACCGAGGTACAACAAATAATCCAAAATGCAATTATTAAAAACTAATATATTATATATCCCTTTATTAAATAATATGTCATGAAAAAATTTATTTTATTACTTCTAATAATTTCATATTCTTGTAAGACAGAAATCATTACAAATTCATATAATGCCAATTATAATAATAAAAATCAAGGAGCGTCAAAAACTTTGGAAAGTTCAAATAGTACTGTTTTGTATTTTATTAGACATGCCGAGACTGTTAATGACAATACAACATCGAATCCTAGCT
>Ga0256840_1000203_pt1 | contig 57820 bp, 67 predicted proteins | sample 355202metaG_FD_185969 | JGI IMG/M metagenome (GOLD analysis project Ga0256840, IMG submission 185969) | Hydrothermal vent microbial communities from Mid Atlantic Ridge, Atlantic Ocean - 355-202 | ecosystem: Environmental > Aquatic > Marine > Hydrothermal vents | place: Atlantic Ocean: Mid...
ATCTTAGCAGCCTCTTTTGCGTGATAGCTGATGATGATGTCTGCTCCTGCTCTCTTGAAACCAAGAAGTGTCTCCATCATCACTCGATCATAATCAATCAACCCTGCATTTCCTGCATTTTTGAGCATGGAGTACTCTCCGCTTACATTATATACTGCAAGTGGCGTTGTTGTAGCATTTCTTACATCTCTTATGATATCCATATACGCAAGAGCAGGTTTTACCATGAGTATATCTGCTCCCTCCATCTCATCTTCTACTGACTCGGCTATGGCTTCTCTCCTATTTGCAGGATTCATTTGGTAACTTCTTCTATCTCCAAAACTAGGAGCCGACTCGGCAACATCGCGAAATGGTCCATAGTATGCACTAGCAAATTTAGTAGAGTAGCTCATGATAGGAAGATTTATAAAACCTTCACTATCCAACGCTTCTCTTATGGCTGTTATCATGCCATCCATCATGCCACTAGGTGCTATCATATCGACTCCAGCCTTTGCATGTACTACCGCTTGTTTGCCCAAAATCTCCAAAGTTGCATCATTATCAACTGTTTCGTGTTCCATATCTAGTATGCCACAATGTCCATGGTCTGTAAACTCACAAAAACACAAATCACTCACTACGAACATATCTGGATGATTCTCTTTGATAGCTCGTATCGCGCTAGCCACTATGCCTTGATCGCACAAAGCATCGCTTCCTATGCTATCTTTGACATCAGGAATCCCAAAAAGTATGATTGAATTTAACCCTAAATCTTTCAAAACTTGGCACTCTTTTAGTATCTCGTCTATGCTCATTTGAAAAACACCTGGCATTGAGCCTATCTCTTTTTTGAGATTTTCACCATTTTTAACAAACAAAGGGTATATAAAATCATCTCTGCTTAGTTTTGTTTCTTGTACTAAATCTCTTAAATTTTTATTAATTCTTAATCTTCTAAATCTTTTAAACACTTTTTTTCCTTATGTCTGGTAAAATAAAAATAATATTTTACCATAATATACTTAATAAGGTTTAACAAGCATATGAGAATCAATATATCAAACATAGCAAATCTTCCAACAAAATATGGAAATTTCAAGATTCAATCATTCCGTGAGGGTGTCAAAGAGCATCTAGTTATCTTCAATGAACCATTAGGAGAAAGTCCGATAGTGCGTATTCACAGCGAATGTTTAACTGGAGACACCATAGGAAGCCTAAAGTGTGACTGCGGAGATCAACTCCAATTTGCCCTAAAAACCATAGGCGAAAAAGGCGGAATGGTCATATATCTAAGGCAAGAGGGAAGAGACATAGGACTTTTAAACAAAGTAAACGCATACGCGCTTCAAGACGCAGGATATGACACGGTAGAGGCAAATCATCAATTAGGATTTGAAGCAGATGAGCGAAATTATGAGATGGTAGAGATAATCTTGCACTACTTCAAGATAAAATCCATAAGGCTACTGACAAACAATCCCAAAAAACTCCAAAGCTTAAAACATATAGAGATAAAAGAGAGAATTCCCATCATAATCGAGCCAAACAAATACAACAAAGAGTACCTAAAAACCAAAAAAAATGAGATGGGACACTTGTTATAGATATATGCTATAATATACCTACAACAAGATAAAGGCTTGATATGAATCGTGAGAATATTTTAAATTTATTAGAACAATACAAAAACAGAAATCGCGGTAAATATGGAATAGAAAATATCGGTATATTTGGCTCCTTTGCTCGCAATGAAGCGAATGATTCGAGTGATATAGATATCTGCATACAAACAAAAACACCTGATATGTTCGCGATAGTTCACATCAAAGAGGATTTGCAAAATCTTTTTAACAAAAATATTGACATAGTTCGCCTCAGAGAGAGAATGAACCCATATCTAAAAAAACGAATAGATAAAGAAGCCGTATATGTATGATAAACCGCTTGTTATCGATATACTCGGGCAAGTTTTAAATGCTACTGAAGTTATTTTAACAAGATTTGAGATAGTAAATAGTAGTAGTTTTTTTCTTGATTCACCTGAGGGAATGGAAAAATTAGACTCGATATGTATGCAGCTTATAGCCATAGGCGAATCACTCAAAAATATTGATAAAATTACAAATAAAAAACTCTTAGATAATTATCCAGAAGTTGACTGGAAAGGGGCAAAGGGAATTAGAGATATCATTTCTCATCACTATTTTGACTTAGATGCTGAAGAAATTTATAATGTTTGCGATGAAAAACTTCCTCTTTTGAAGGTAACTATAGAGAAAATAGTCCAGGAACTATCATAAGTCTGATATGTCTCTTAGAAAAAAATGCCAATGTTTACACTAGATAAAATTTACAGTGCTACTTACGAGGAGAAAAAATCAAAATTTATAGCTTATCTATGTGCTTATAGTGAATTTGACAAGCTTCTTGAACAACTGAAAAATGAGCATCCAAAGGCAAGACATATAGTCACAGCTTTTAGATACATCAATGAAATCGGGCAGATAGTTGAGGGTAGTAGCGACGACAAAGAGCCAAGAGGTACAGCAGGAAAACCGGCTCTACATGTACTCCAAGGAAGTGAGCTGATAAATGTTGGGGTCTTGATAGTGAGGTATTTTGGTGGCATAAAACTAGGAACGGGTGGGCTAGTCAGAGCCTACAGTGACGCAGTAAATCTAGCCCTAAAAGAGTGCAAACTGATAAAATACGAAAAACGAGAGAATTTTAAGTTTACAAGTAGCTATAGCGACCTTGGCAAAGTGGAGTACCATCTGCAAAAAATTGGCATAACAGGGATAAAAAAAGATTTTTTATCCCTACATGTAGAGATAAATTTAGAAGCAACGCACAAGCAGATAGAAGAGCTTAAAGCATACCTGAAAGAATAGATTGGATATAATAAACGGATGAAAAAAGAGACAATAGACTACAAATTGCCAGTAGATTTTGAACAGAAGTGTGAAATTTTTACTGCATTGATTTTAAAGTACAACAAAGTTCACAACATAACAGGTGCTAAAAACAAAAAACAGATAGCTCAAAATATCGAAGACAGTATCTATCCTATCAAATTTATTGATTTAAACATAAAAAGTGCTATCGACATCGGGAGTGGGGCTGGTTTTCCCGGTCTTATTTTAGCGATGGCACTGCCTAAAGTAAGATTTAGCTTGTTTGAGCCCATAAAAAAGAAGAGTTCCTTCTTGCATCTTGCGAAGAGTACTCTAAATTTAAAAAATGTAGATATAATTTCACAACGAGTTGAGGAAGTAGAGGCTTTTGAAGTAGATCTGATATGCTCTCGTGCAGTCACTAAGACTGAGCTTCTCATAGATATATGCAGAGATTTTATATCTAAAAAAACAACTCTACTCTTCTACAAAGGCTCTAGTGTTGATGAAGAGTTGGATAAATTTAAGGATTATAAGATTTATAATCATGGAAATAGAAACTATCTTATTATCTGACCTCAAAAATTAACCAAATTATTATAAATGAAAAGATACAATAGGTATATCTTTTAATTTTAGAGGTTGAAAAATGATACGAGAAGTAATAAGACCACAATGCAATAATTTTACTATTAATATACCAAATAGTTATGTTAATAGAGAAGTTGAATTTATAATGTTTCCTCTTGATGAACCTGAAATTACAGATGAAGTAAAAAAACAAAATATATCAGTTTTGGGTGGAAGCTTACATAAATATTCAGATCCATCAAAAATTGATTTAGAAGATAAAGCTTGGGAATTGCATATTGAAGATAAATACACATGATACTTTTAGATGCAAATTATATTTTAAGATTTCTACTTAAAGATAATCTTAAAATGTATGAGATTGCAAGGGATTGTATTGTCAATAATAACTGTGTAGTAATCAATGAAGTTTTAGCAGAAGTTGTATTTGTTTTATCAAAAGTTTATAAAGTTACAAAACAAGATATATCAAAATCGTTAATAAATATTTTAGAATATGATAACATCATCATAAATGATAAAAATACAATAGTAAACTCGTTAGAAATATTTGAAAATAAAAACTTAGACTTTGTAGATTGTATTTTATGTGCAAAATCAAAAGAATATAGAGTTAGAACATTTGATAAAAAACTAAATAAGTGTATCGATAGCTTCCTATAGGTGTTTATTCGTAGAGATTTTATCTCCAAAAATAACTCCGCTCTTCTACAAAAGCTCTAGAGTTGATAAAGAACTAGTACCCCACCACCCATAGGTTGAGGGGTACTAGACAGATTAAAGGATTTGGATGATTTTTAAGATATTGGTTTTTGGTGTTGTTGTTTTTATAGTTTATACACTATTTTTTAAAACTAGCAGGGGAACTGTGCAAAATAGCGCCAAAACGAAAAAGAGAAAAAGAGATACTGATAGCGACACTATGGTGGAGTGCGCAAAATGCTCTGTTTTTGTAAGTGAAAAAGAGGCGATTATAAAAGATGGTAAATTCTACTGCTCAAAAGAGTGTGCCGGAGTAAAATGATGCAGATTTTTGGACACGATTTTATACAAAATGACAGGTTTGCTTTTGTATCAGACATAAATGAGATAAAAAATACCCCTGCAAACTCCATAATTTTGATGGAGTTTAACAAAGAAATCATAACATATTGTAAAGAAAAAAATCTATCGTTTGGTGTACATGTAGAGACTATAAAAGAGTTAGTTCTAGCCTCTGCTTCACAAGCTTCATACTTGCTAGTAGATCAAAACTTCGCAAAAGAGGCACAGAACATAGCAAATGAGTACATGTATGATGCAAAAGTTCTACTAATTTCCAAAGATGAAGACGAGATAGAGTTTTGTGCAAAAAATGGCATAGATGGGATTATCTTTTTAAATTGCTAGAAAAACATAAAAACCTCATATATATCTTACTCTTTTTTGGCATGATTGGATGGGGTGCTTCTTGGGTGAATGCAAAATTTTTGAGCCACTATATAGATGCTTACGATATGATCTTATTTCGCTTTGGCATAACGGCATTTACTATGATACCCATCATCTTGGTACTAAAAAAATCTTTTAAGATAGATATCAAAAGTTTTGGTGTTGCATTTTTGGCTTCAGTTGTATTTATCACATATATGAAGTACTATTTTATGGGTACAAAGTATGGTACAGCCTCACTTGGTGGGGCTTTTGTGACGACACTTGTGCCGATAATCACCTTTTTGCTACTAGCCATCTTGGGTGAAAAGAAGATGAGAAAAAAGGATTATTTTGCTCTGTTTTTAGGAGCTATCGGGGTTTTGACTATGCTAAATATATGGAACTCTAGCCTAAAAGATATACTTGTTGTTCAAAATTTATACTTTTTATTGGCATCTTTTTTATGGCCTATTTTTACTATCATAAGTTCCAAGTCAAAAACTATATCTCCTATCGTCTTTAGTTTCTATCTCTACATTATCACCATAACACTTGATTCTATCTTTTTTGTAGATTTTCGCTCCATCGCTTATGAGAGTTTTGATACAACATTTTGGATAAATCTTCTAATCCTCTCTGTAGTAAGCTCGACCTTTTCAAATACAGTTTATTTCATAGGTATAGAGAGATTGGGAGCGGGAAGTGTTAGTACATTTATATTTTTAGTGCCATTTTCAGCTATCATCTTGAGTGCAATTTTTCTCAAAGAGCAGATAAGTCTTTCTATCATATTAGGCACAATTTTAACGATATATGCGATAAAAATCTTAAACAACATACGCTTTTTCAAATAATTTGTTTGATTTATATTTATCATAAGCAATATAAATACTCTTTTTACGCTCTAAAGACATGGGCTTTTTGCACTCAATGATTTATTTTTCATTTAATCTCATTAAATTTTTCTGAAGTCTTATTTACTTTTTAGAGTATACAATTTCACAAATCAAACAAGAAAGGATTTGCGATGAAAAAAAGTTTTATAGTTTCGGTAGCTTTAGCCGTTACAGTTGTTGGTGCCTCCTCGCTTGAGGCTTCTAATCATACCCAAAGAGCAAAAAGTATCCAGAAGGAGATATCGTTTCACAATAAAAACTTTAAAGTAGCCTCCAAAGATATACAAAAAGGATTGAATGATACGATAAAAGCGATCCAAGCTTTAGAAAAAAACAGAGTTAAAATTGCCCAAAAAAATTTGAATAATGCTACTAAAGAGTTTGATAAAGCCCTAAAAATAGACCCAAAACTAGGGTTAGTACCTCTCGAAGAGAACTTAGCAGCTTATGAGTACAGAGGAACACCAAAAAATATAAAAGATGCACTGAAGATTGCACAAAGTATGCTAGCTAAAAATAATCTGCAATTTGCAAGAGATATTTTAACTCCATTAAAAGATGAAATTGATATAACTACACACTATTTACCTATGGATTTATATCCTGATTCTACAAAAATGGCAGCAAAATTATTGGCCAAAGGTAAAAAGAAAAAAGCCTTAAGAGAATTGCAGTTTGGGCTCAGCATGATAGTTGGTGATCAAGTAATCATACCTATTCCACTGCTTTCTGCACAAGATCTAGTCATAATGGCTTCAAAAATTGACAAAACAAAGAAAAACCAAACATCAAAACTCCTTAAAAGAGCACAAATGGAGCTTCAAAAAGCTAAGTTACTAGGTTATACATCAGCTCATTCAAAAGAGTATAAGAGCCTTGAAAATAAGATAAAATCTATACAAAAAGAGATAAAAGGAAAAAATGAAGTCGAGAAACTCTACTCATCTATAAAAGAAGATTTTAAATCTTTAGTTCACAAAACAAGGGGAGACAAAAAGAGTTTTGACTCTGATTCCGTTTGGAACAATACACAAAACAGAAAAAAATCGGCAACACAGGAAGAGGATAAAGATGTGGTAAATTTCGCTCAAAAATCCAAACTTGATGCATTTTAAACTTAAGAGCCCTAGACACTAGGGTTCTTTTACTGCTTTTTTGCTATAATTTTCATTATTTTATAGGAGTTATATCAAAATGAAACTGAAACTAGGAATCCCAAAAGGAAGTTTACAGGAGGCAACTCTTGGTATATTTAAACAGGCTGGTTACGATATCAGTGTAAAATCCAGAAATTATTACCCAAGTATCGATGATAAAGAGATATCTTGCATGCTCATTAGAGCGCAAGAGATGGCAAGATATGTTGAGGGAGGTCAGCTAGATTGTGGACTGACTGGTTTGGATTGGATACGAGAAAACCGAGCAGATGTTGTAGAGCTTAGTGAACTCATATATGCAAAGACGAGCTTCAAGCCTATAAAATGGGTACTAGCTGTCAAAGAAAACTCAGACATCACAAGTGTAAAAGATCTAGAAGGCAAAACTATCGCCACAGAAGTGGTAAATCTAACGGCAGATTATCTGAAAAAACATGGTGTTAATGCAAATGTAGAGTTTAGCTGGGGAACTACAGAGGTAAAAGTACCCGAACTTGCTGACGCCATAGTAGAGATAACCGAAACCGGCTCTAGTCTTAGGGCAAACAATCTCAAGGTACTAGATACCGTCTTAGAGACTACTACTAGATTTATAGCCAATAAAGAGGCATACAATAACCCGGAAAAACGCAAAAAGATGGAAAATATAATCATGATGTTGCAATCCGTCATAGATGCAAAACCAAAAGCTTGCATTATGATGAATGTTCCAAAAAATAGCCTCGAAGAGATCCTATCAATAATTCCTTCTAAAAATCCGACAATCTCTCATCTAGCGAAAGGCGACTGGATAGATGTCATGGTCGTAATGGACAAAAAAGTCTTAAGAGATGTACTACCAAAGTTAAAAGATACAGGAGCAAGGTCGATAGTAGAGCTACCGATAAGTAAAATTATAGATTAACTTCTCTCTGTATCCATGGCATCAACTTGGTCAATATCTCGTAAGTTATGGTGCCAAAATACTCTGAAAACTCACTTACATCATCAAATAGGCATACCTCATCTTTCTCACCCTCTATGCAAAAGCTATCCATAGAGACTCTTCCTAGTATCTTTTGCCCATTTGATATTTTTAAATCTCCTTTGCCATCATATCTAAAAAAGCCATCTCCATAGCCTATATCATAAGTTGAGATGCACATATCTTCACAAGCTTTATACACTCCACCATACCCAACTTTTTGATCCTTTTTTAAAACTCTAGTGCTTAGTCTGTGCGCATAGAGTGAGAGTACGGGCTTTAAGTTGAAAGTTGCTATATTTTTGTCTATATGAGTATATCCATAGGTAGCTATTCCGCATCTTGCAAAATCATCTTTTATACCATTTTTAGCTCTTAGAAGTGCCGAAGAGTTACAAGAGTGAAATTTTGGCATACTTAATCCCAAAGATTTGATGCTTTGCTTAGCTATTTTTTTAGCCTCTTTCCAGTTTTCTTGTTGCCAAAAAAGTTCGCCATTAAAATCATCTGCGCTTCTAAAGTGTGTAAAAATTCCCTTTAGATTTAGCCCCGTATCTTTGATGAATTTCAAAGCATTCTCGATCTCACTCATAGAGACACCATTTCGGTGCATTCCTGTGTCTATATTTAGATGTATGTTTGATTTTACGGGAAAGCTTTTCAAGAACTCCAGCGAATGAACAGCAAAAGAGATTTTATCACCTACTGAAGTGGAGGGTGGATGATCTGCAAGTATCAAAATCTCATCAAAATAATTCTCTACATGTAGCGCTTCTTGAAGGTTTTTTACAGCAGCCAATTTGATACCAAACTCACTAGCCAAACCAGCCATAAGCTCCAATCCATGCCCATATGCATTGTCTTTGATGACAGCCATCAGTCTATCAACACCTCCGGCTTTTTTTGACAATAATGCTAAATTATGAAAATACGCCTCTTTATCTATAAGAATTTTTGACATAGTTACTCAGCTTTTAAATTATAAGCTTTTACTAAATAACCTCTTAATTTTCTCGCCTGATAGTCAAGTTTATGAAAATACTCATAAACACTTTTAGCATCTAGTTTTGGGTTGTCTGAAAAATCATATGAGATACCCAATCTATCTTTTGGAATATTTTCATCCAAAAAGTCATAAAAATCGCTTCTTATCTCTATCAATTTATCCAACTCTTCTCTTATCTCATCTTTATCCTGCATATTATCCCTTTTTTAGTGAAATTATACAATAAAAAATGCTACTTTTTTAAACCATAAGATTTGAATTTTTCTAAAATCTTATCCATCTCTTTATCGCTTAGGATTACTGGTTCTCCTATCTGTTTTGCCATTGCGTATTGTTTGGCTAGATTCTCTACTTCTATCGCTATCCAGAGTGCTTTTTTTAGATTTGCTCCTACTGTTACAACTCCATGATTTGCTAAGAGACAAGCACTGTAGCCATCTAGGGCTTTTATGATATTTTGCGAAAGTTCTGGTGTTCCAAATGTTGCATATGAGGCACAAGGTATCTTTTTACCCCCTGCAACTCCTACCATATAGTGATGAGCTGGTATATCCATCCTGCAAATCGCCATAGCCGTAGCATATATCGAGTGGTTATGAAGCACGCACTCTATATCCGGCTTTGTTTTTAGTATATCAAAATGAAAATCCAACTCTGAAGATGGTGGGTACTCTCCTTTGTAGCTATTTTTATCGCTAAATGGTACAAAAACTATATCTTTTGGCTTCAAGAGATCATAAGAGACACCACTTGGCGTGATCAAAATACCATCTTTAAATCTATGACTTACATTTCCTGAAGTACCTTGGTTTATGCCAAGCTCTTCCATCTTGAGACATGTTGAGATTATCTCTTTTCTTATCGCTAATTCACTCATTTTTACCTGCTTATGTTTAGATTAAATACAAATTTATCTGCTAGATAATACCCTACACTATAGGCTATCTTTGCCCCATCCTCGTCGTGTATGAGCATTTTTCTGACTAAGATAGGTGTCATTTCATCTTTAAACTTCAAATGTTTTTTGATCTCCTCTGAGGGCATAGCAGCAGATATCTCCTCTCGAGAAAAGACTATCTTTATCTCTAATTTATCCTCTAAAAATCTGTATAACTGTGTGATATCTCCATCTTTGAGCTCATTTTCACCCAGATTTAAATCTGGGTGAAAAAAACTCTCCACATAGAGTTCAGGCTCAAGATACCCTTTTATCCTCAAAAGTCTCAAAATCTTCTTATTTGGCTTGATATGAAGTTTTTCATAAACCTGTGAAGATGGCTTACATGTAGAGACACTATGCTCAAAAATCTTAAAATCCCTATTTTGTTTCTTCATGTCTTCGTTGAAACTATACCAATTATTTAGGGTAGTTCTTATGCGCGAATCATCTATGTTTTTGAAAGTTCCACGATTTTTCTTGCGAACTATAAGATTTTTACTAAGCAATCCATACATCGCTTTTCTCACTGTATTTCGACTCACACTTAACTCTTTAGAAATTTCCAACTCATTTGGAAGTTTTTCACCTAGACTGTATGGCTCTTTTATTAAAAGTTCACTAATAATCTCTTCTACTTGTGCATATAGAGGAGTTTTTGACTCTTTATCTATGTAGTATTGTGACAAATCCATCTAAAAACTCCTTACACGATCAACTATTTTGAAAAATTATATGGTGGTCGAATTATACCCTTTTCTGTTATAAAACCGGAAATCAAAGAGTTATCAGTCACATCAAAAGCTGGATTGAAAACCTTTATATCTTTTGGTGCGATCTGTTGCCCTTTTATGTATATCAGCTCCTCTTTACCTCTCTCTTCTACAACTATATCGGCTCCACTTTTGGAGTTTGTATCTATAGTCGAGTATGGGCAGGCTATGTAAAATGGAACTCCATAAAACTTTGCATTTATTGCAAGCGATGATGTTCCGATCTTGTTAGCAGTATCGCCATTGTTTGCAACTCTATCTGCACCAACTACTATCATATCTACTCGCCCCAACTTCATAAGATAAGAAGAGACGCTGTCAGCTATCATGGTAGTATCGACTCCAAATTTGTTTAACTCCCAGCAAGTTATCCTAGCACCTTGCAGAAGTGGTCTTGTCTCACTTGAGTATGCTTTAAACCTCAAACCCCTGCTCCATGCAACATACATGGGTGCTAAAGCTGTTCCTATGCCACCGGTTGCCAAAGCTCCAGCATTACAAAGTGTGAGAACGCCATCTCCCTCTTTTATCAACTCTGCCCCATGCTCACCTATTTGTCTGCAAGTTTGGATGTCGCTTTGGTGTATAACTATGGCTTCATCTCTTAGTTTCGCATAAAGCTCTTTTGCCGTAGAGTTTTTTGGAAAACTGTTTGCAATGTCAAACAATCTTTTGATTGCCCAGCTTAGATTTACCGCTGTTGGTCGTGAGCTACTAAGATATCTGGCATTTTTGTTTACTAATTTTAAAAATGGTTCAATCTCTAAATCAAGACTGTTTTTCAAACTAATAACCAGCCCATATGCACCCGCTATACCGATAGCAGGTGCTCCTCTGACTTTTAGTTTATATATTGACTCATAAACCTGTTCTAAACTCTTTTGCTCTTCTATGATCTCCTGCGTCGGAAGTTTTGTTTGGTCAAGGATGAAAAATCTATCATCCTCATCAAAATAGAGAGCTTTTGGAATTGTACTTAAACGCTCCTCGCTTTTACTCATGTTTAAAACAATCCTTTCTTATCCACAGGAATCCAAGGATAATTCAACAAATCAACACTATTGAACTTTGGAAATTTCTTTCTTAGCTGTTTCATATTTTTGATTTTCATCGCTCTTAGCTCTTTTGCAGTAAAAAGTATAGGTGGAATTAAGATATTATGAGGAATCTTCATATTGGCAATTTTTAGTGCGATTGCTCTAACTGAAACTGCTCCTATACTAGCTGGGTTTGTCGCAGCTGTTGCAGCCCATGGGCTATCAGACTTGATCATCTCTCTGATATCTTGAGTTGAGATGTCCGCTGTGTAAACTTTAACTTTGTCATTTTTTCTTGCTTCTCTAAGAGCTTGAACTACACCTTTTCCAAGTTCATCATATGGAGCGAAAAAGGCATTTATCTCAGGGTGAGCCAACAGTACCGCTTTGACTTGATCAGCATTCTTTGCAGCTATCGGAGACTCAAGAGTTCCTGTTTTTACTATCTGTTTGATGCTTGGATACTCTTTTTTGATTTTTTTCCAACTTCTATCTCTCTTGTCTAGTGGTAAGATTCCGGCGATACTTACATATCCGACATTTGCTTTGCCATTAAAATCTTTTACCATCTGTTTAAGTGCTAACATACCTAGAAGTTCATCATCTTGTGCGATTTGTGGAATTTGTGGGTTTTTCAAATCAACATCAAATGCCACAACAGGAATTCCCGCTTTTATAGCATCAGCGGCAGGCTTCATCATAGTTTCACTCAAACCATGGTCGATGATGATACCATCAACCTTCATATTGATAGCTTGATAAACAAAATTTGCCTCAGCTTGATTATCCATGCTCTTGCCAAAAACTATAAGCTTGATTCCAAGCAAATTCGCTTGTATCTGTGCACCTGCTCTATAAGTTTGCATAAACTCACCCTCAGTCATCTGCCTAATGAGTGCCACGCGAATCTTTTTTGAGCCATCAAATGGTGCTGGAGCACCCTTCAAACCACCTGCCAATGCACTATTTGCACCAAAAAATAGACCTAGTACGACTGAACATACTACTAAAAACTTTTTCTTCATTTTTTCTCCTTATAGAATTTTTTTACTTTACTGTCATCTTGTTTAGGAAGTAAATTCCCAAACAATTCACGCGCTACTAAAGCTAGACCTGTCGGTCAGAACTTCGTTTTACTGTCATCTTGCTAAGGAAGTAAATTCCCGTTATATCTCTGATTTCGACAAACCAAATGTAAATATCAATGCACACACAAGAACCACTCCTTTTATGAAGTCTTGTGTGTAGTATGGAAGTGATAGCATTGTAAGCCCATTTAAGAGCATACCTATGAAAATCACTCCCACGACACTTCCTAGTGCATTTGGTTTTTTTACTCCAAGAACTGCGTACCCGATAAGCGCGCCAGCAACTGCATCAAGAAGCAAACCTCCACCACTTGTCACATCTCCTCTACCAATCCTGGCTGCTAGTAATATACCGGCTATTGAAGATATGGTTCCAGATATAACATAAGCCGCTATTTTATACCTCTCGACATTTACTCCTGCTAGCTTCACTGCTTTCTCATTCCCCCCTATAGCGTATAGGATTCTACCCCATTTTGTATATTGAAGCACAAAATATATGACAATTGCCAATAGCGCAAAAGCTATGACAGGAATCGGAATCATTCCGAAAAGTCTGCCCTGCCCTAAAAATAGAAACTCTTTTGCAAACTCTCCCTCTGCTTCACTTCCATCTGCTAGCATCATGCCTGTTCCTATTGACATACCTGCTGATGGGATCAACTGCAAACCTTGAATCAAAAACATCATTCCAAGTGTTGCTAAAAGATCAGGAATCTTTGCTTTTACAATCAAAAGTCCATTTACAAGACCTATGGTAACACCTAGTAAAATAGAGAGTAAAATCGCGTACATGTAGTTCATATCTAAAACTACCATCACATAAGATGATATCATCACACAAATCGCCGCAGTCGAACCTATAGAGAGATCAAAACCATCAATGATAAGAGTAAATGTAACTCCTAATGCCAAAATTCCGACTATCGTTACTCCTAAAAGAATCGAAAACATATTTGACCAACTCCAAAAAGATGGCTCAAGCAACCCAAAGCCCAAAAATGAACCCGCCATAACTATCAAAAATCCATATTTAATAGCAAATGCTACATATTTTTCCATTAACTATTTTCCTTTTATTAGACCTCTTTTGAAGCTGTCTCTTTGAGGACAAATCCTCCCGTTGGTCTGAGCCTCACGAGATAGTTTCAAAAGAGGTCTATTCTTGTGTTATTAAAGCCAAAAGCTTGTCTCTATCAACTTGCGAAGTCTTCTCTTCACCCAAAATTTTGCCTTTATTCATCACTAAAATCCTATCTGTGACATCAACTAGTTCATCTATATCGCTTGATATCATCAAGACTGCACTCTTTTTTGTGCTCTCTTGCAGATACAGACTTATATCTCTTCTTGATTTTATATCAACTCCTTGAAAAGGCTCGTCTAGTATAACTATATTGTGTTTCATCAAAAGCCATCTTGCCACTATCACTTTTTGTTGATTTCCTCCCGAGAGAGACTCTATATAAGCATCATAACCTTCACACTTTATACCCATATCACCGATCATTCGTTTTGCTGCTTTTATCTCATTTTTCTTGGAAAGCACACCCATTTTTGAGAAAAAATCCAAAAATGGAAGCGTGATGTTATCTTTTATGGACTCTTCTGGTACGATCGCATTAACAGCTCTATTTTCAGGAACCATATGTACACCATGTTTGATAGCCTGGTGGATATTTTTAAAAACTACTCTCTCATCTTTTATGATGATTTCACCGCTAACTGGTTTTCTTATACCAAAAAGTGTCTCTGCAAGCTCAGTTTTGCCTGCACCTATAAGACCTAAAAGACCAACAATTTCACCAGAATATATCTTTATATTTATAGGCTCACTACTTCCCTCAACAACAAGCTCTTTTAACTCTAAAAGTAGATTTTTTTCACTCTTGATTTCATCTTTTCTCTCAAATTCACTCTCTAAATCTCCAACCATAGCTTTGACTATCTGTTGTACCTCTACAGGCTGATGCAAAACTCCACCAAACTTACCATCTTTTATAACACCAACTCTGTTTGATATTTTTTTCACTTCCGCTAAATAGTGAGAGACAAAAAGTATCGAAACTCCTTCATCTCTTAATTTATATAGCGTCTCAAAAAGCATAGTAGCTTCACGATCGGATATAGAAGATGTCGGCTCATCCAAAATCAATAGCTTGGGCTTTTTAGCTAGAGCTCTTGCTATTATGATCATTTGTTTTTGGCTTTGGGTTATATCTTGTATGTTTTGCTCCATATCCAGATGTTCCAAATTCATCTTTTTTGCTATCTCTTTTGCTCTTTTTAGTATGCTCTTTTTCTCATAGATAAATCTTGCTTCAGGAGAGACTATCATATCTAGTGCGAGATTTTCAGCTACGCTCATATTTTGTACGATCCCCTGCTCTATGCTTTGATGCACAACTTGGATGCCTGCCTCATAAGCATCTCTTGGGGATTCAAATTTAACCAATTTGCCATCTATATATATCTCGCCCTCATAATCGGCATAATATCCACATATTATCTTTATAAAGGTCGATTTGCCGGCACCATTTGCACCAACAATTGAGAAAATCTCACCCTCATAAAAGTCAAAACTGACATCTTTTAAAGCCTTTGTAGCCCCAAAAGTTTTGGATATGTTTTTCGCTTCTATTATCGGTTTAGATGATTTCATTTATCACTTCATCTATATCTTGGTATTTTGAAGTTATCAACTTCGAAGCAATCTGTAAAACTCTCTTTTCGACTTGGGCTCTTCTGTCTAAATCTTCTATGCCTGCAATATCAGCTACTTTTGCCAAACCTACTGTTCTTCTAAACATTTCACAAGCCATAAAACCTATAGAATCATCAAATATATCCCTTATAAAACTATCGGCAAAGTACTCATAATGCTCCATTCCTTCTGGATAATCAAACTGCAAGGATTTTATTTTTTTCTCGTGATTTAACATATTTGCTTTAAATTTTTGGGCAAACAGATCCCAAGTATCTTTTATCATTCCGATGACATAATCTTTGTACTCTTGTTCATTATCTTCTAGTGACAGATAAGACATCGCAAGATTGGCTAAGTATATACCAACATCAAAACCTATCGGCCCATAAAATGCAAATTCCGGGTCTATCACAAATGTCTCTTCTTGATTTAGCATGATGCTTCCACTATGCAAATCACCATGCAAAAGAGCTTGCGCCTCACTCATGAACTTATACCTCATCTTTGCTACGGCTACTTTTATATCTCGGTTTTCTCTGAAGCTCTTAACAACTGACATATCAAGTCTTGGGTTGTACTCATTTGTTTCATTCTCTTCGTATGGATGAGTAAATATAAAATCCTCTGTTATCTTGCAGAGTTCTATGTTTATGAACTTTTTCACACTCTCTTTTTTCTCTTTAGAGCTTAAAAAAAGATCGGTCGTATAAAAAAGAGTATCTGCTAAAAATGTAGATATATGTTCACTTAGTTTTGGAAACAGAACTCTGTTTATCATTTCGCCTCGTAAAATTTTATGTTTATCTAAGTTTTGCATCACAACTAACGACATTTCGTGAGAACTATAGTAGATTTGGGGTACAAATTGTGGGCATATCTCTTTTTCTATCTTTAGCGCCTCTATCTCAAATACCATTCTAACTCTACTTAGTGGATACTCAGCACCAACACACCTTAGATACGGAACAGCCTGCTTTAAAATAAGACTTTTTCTAGGACTTTTTATTATATATACAAAATTCAGATTTCCATCGCCTATCTCACTGACTTCAAGCCTGTCTATAGATTCATCTTCATCTAAAAGCAGTGATCTAACCTGCGGCGTCTCATCTATATACTCTTTTATCAAGTCATTATTAAGCTCTTTATACATAAATTTTCCTCTTTTTAAATAACTTATATAGGAACATAACTCTATATGTACCTATATAACCCATCATACACTTAGGAGTATTAAAAAAATATAAAAGTTAGTAGGTTTTTATATTTAATATTTTCAATGTAACAAAATTACACATATTTTTTTACTTTTGTTTTAAACTTCTTTGGTTATGATACATAAAAATTATAGACTTCTTCTAAGAGTATTTCTTAGAGACAAATCCTTCCTTTGGTCTGAGTCTCACGAAACACTCTTAGAAGAAGTCTAATATAGGTAGGGATATAATTATGTCAACACAAATTGTTTTAGCATCTTCCATTATATTTATATTGGTAACTGCTATTCCTCTGCTCTTTCTTGCTACTAGTAAATTGGGTCCTAGACTCAAAAAAGGTAGAGAAAAAAACATCTCATATGAAAGTGGTGTTACCAAATCCATAGGAAGTAGCGGTACTCCTTTTAGTGTAAAATTCTATCTTGTGGCGCTTCTTTTTGTTTTATTTGATGTGGAGATTATATTTATGTTTCCTTGGGCTGTAAATGTGCGAGAACTCGGCTTGTTTGGTATAGCTGAAATGTTTTCGTTTATGGCACTCCTGTTAGCAGGATTGATCTATGTATATAAAGCAAAGGCTCTGACATGGCAGTAAGTGGCGAAGAGGCGATTTTTGGAGATAGTGTTATCACTACAAAACTTGATAGTGCGATTGCATGGGCGAGAGAATCCTCCATGTGGCCATATATATTTGGCACCGCTTGTTGCGCCATAGAGTTTATGAGCGTGGCTTCTAGCAAGTTTGATATATCCAGATTTGGTGCAGAAGTGGTCAGGTTTTCCCCTAGACAAGCGGATTTACTCATCATAGCTGGTACTATCAGCTACAAACAAGCACCTATACTCAAAAGAATTTATGAACAGATGACAGAGCCAAAATGGGTAGTAAGTGCCGGGGCATGTGCATGTAGTGGTGGATTTTATGATAACTATACTACTTTGCAAGGAGTTGATGAAATCATCCCTGTTGATGTTTATGTCTCAGGTTGCCCTCCAAGACCAGAGGCATTTTTAGAGGGTTTGATACAGATACAAAAACTTCAAGCAAAACCTGGAAAATACCTACAAAAAAGAGTAGAAAAAGAGTTTAAAGGTAAGTTAGATGCTTAAAAAATGCGATGATAAGCTTGAATTTAGCAAAGAAGAAAATAACAGATATATACTTAAGCTTAAAGATATTAAAAAAGCTATAATTTTTCTAAAAGAGCAGCAAGGATATGATTTTTTAGTCGATATCACTGCTATTGATTATCTAAACTATAAAGAACCTTATCCTAAAAGATTTGCGATTATATATCTATTGAAAGATAAAAAATTTGATAATTTGATAATTTTAAAAGCATACCTAGATGAAGATGAGATAATCGACTCGATAACAGATCTTTTTAAAGCAGCAAATTGGAGTGAACGGGAAGTCTGGGATCAGTATGGATTAAAATTTAAAAATCATCCAAATCTCAAGCGAATTCTTAACCATAAAGAGTTCATAGGGCATCCTCTTAGAAAAGATTATCCTATCACAAAAGGTCAGCTTTGTACAAAAACAGATGATTTGATGGATGAAATGACACCTAGACTCAAAGCTAGAGGATATGAAAATCATGAAGAGTTGATGTTTTTAAATCTCGGACCTGCCCACCCCGCTAGTCATGGAACTATACGAACTTTTGTAGCACTTGAGGGCGAGACTATAGTGAGTGCGGTAAGTGAGATAGGATACCTTCATCGAGGTTTTGAAAAATCTTGTGAAAACCATACATATAACCAAATAATCCCATATACAGATAGATTAAACTACTGCTCAGCCATACTTAACAACATAGCTTTTGCTCATACGGTTGAGGGGATGTTAGGAGTTGAACTACCCGAACGAGGGCAGTTCATAAGAGTGATAATTGGCGAACTCTCAAGAGTCATAGACCATCTTGTTTGTTTAGCTGCAAATCTGGTCGATATGGGAGCTTTAACTAACTACTGGTATCTTTACAATCCTAGAGAAACAGCTTACCATCTACTCTCAAAACTTACTGGGGCAAGGCTCACCAACTCATACATGAGAATCGGTGGAATAACCCATGACCTATATGATGGATTTGAGGATGACTTGAAAGAGTGCATAAAAGATGTGCAAAAGGGGATGGACGACTCACTGAGCTTGATAGAGCACAATAGAATTTTCCAAGATAGAGCTCAAAACATAGGCGTAGTAAGTGCAGATGAAGCCATAAATCGTGGTTGGAGCGGACCAAACCTGAGAGCTAGTGGTGTTAATTATGATATAAGAAAAGTCAATCCTTACTATTTTTACGATACATTTGAATTTGATGTGGCACTTGGCAGTGTCGGAGATGTATATGATAGAATGATGGTAAGATTTGAAGAGATAAGACAGAGTATCAAAATCATAACTCAAGCTATGAAGAGATTGCCAAAGGGCGATATAAGAGTAGCTGACCACCGCATAACACTGCCGCCAAAAAAGATGGTCTATAGCACCATAGAGGGAGCGATAAACCAGTTTAAACTCACATATGAAGGTGTAAAAGTGCCGACAGGAGAGTATTATAGGTCGATTGAAGCTGCAAATGGCGAGTTGGGATTTTACATAGCAAGTGATGGTAGTGGAACTCCATATAGAGTTAAAGTTCGCCCTCCATGCTTCTTTGCTATGAGTTCACTACCTGATATGGTTGAGGGCGAAATGGTAGCTGATGCTGTTTTGGATCTAGGAAGTTTAAATATTATAGCTGGGGAGTTGGATAGATGAGTTGGAAATTTAGTGAAAAAAATGAAAAAAAATTTCAAGAGTTACTAAAAAGGTATCCCAAGAAGGATTCTCTTGCTCTTCCTGCTCTTTGGATGATACAAGAACAAGATGGCTGGATTTGCAAAAATGCGATGGTTTTTTTGGCAAAAAAACTAGATAAATCCCCTATGGATATATACTCAATCGCCTCCTTTTACACTATGTTTCATTTTGAACCGATTGGCAAGTACCATATACAGCTTTGTAAAACACTTTCATGCAGGCTCAGAGGAAGTGAAAATATAAAAAAACATATAGAAAATAGACTAGGTATCAAAGCAGGAGAGAGTACAGAAGATATGAAGTTTACTATCAGTGAAGTTGAGTGTTTGGGCTCTTGCGGAACCGCACCTTGTGTTTGCATAAATGATGATTATATACAAAACAGCACTCCTGAAATGCTAGATAAAATCTTGGATAAATTAAAATGATAAAAAAGATAGAAAGTAAAAACTTTGAGATAGAGAATGCACACTCTTTACATGTTGCAAAACAACACGGTAGATACTCTTCCTTAGAGAGACTCTTTTCGATGAGCAGCGAAGAGGTATTGGACGAAGTTGACAAAAGCGGTTTGAGAGGCAAAGGTGGTGGTGGAGCACCAACAGGTGGAAAATGGAGACTCATACCAAATCCAAGTGATAAACCAACATACCTCATAGTAAATGCCGATGAGAGTGAACCTGGAACATTTAAAGATAGACAAATTCTAGAGTATGACCCACATCTTTTGCTAGAGGGGATAATCTGCTCATCTTATGCTATCAAAGCACATCATGCATACATATACATAAGAGGAGAGTACGCTTTTTGGGCGAAAAGATTGCAAGAAGCGATCGATGAAGCTTATAGTGAGGGAATAATCGGCAAGACGATATTGGGACACGATTATGAGCTTGACATCACACTTCACAGAGGTGCAGGAGCTTATATATGCGGTGAAAAAAGTGCCTTAGTTGAATCGCTCGAAGGAAAAAGAGGACACCCAAGACTAAAACCTCAACAAAAAGAGCCTGAGTGGTTTTTCGGATGCCCATCAGTTGTAAATAATGTAGAAACAATCTCAAGTGTGCCATACATAATCAAAGAGGGTTTTGTTGCCTACAGAGCTTACGGAACAGAAAAAAGTCCGGGCACTATGCTCTTTGGTATGAGTGGACACATACAAAACCCTGGGGTTTACGAGATACAATTTGGCGAAAGTATGAGTGAATTTATAGATAAAATTGGTGGAGGAGTAAAAGACGGCAAGAAGCTCAAAGCCATCATCCCTGGAGGCTCTTCAACTCATGTTCTGAGAGCTGATGAGATAGAAGATATCACGCTAGATTACGAATCCCTAAGAGCTCACGGCTCAAGTCTTGGAACAGGCGGAATGATATTGATGGATGAGACTGTTTTTATGCCTGATGTTGTTAAAAATCTCTTTGAATTTTACCACCACGAATCATGCGGTCAATGCACACCCTGCAGAGAAGGAGTAGGCTGGAGCGATAAATTGATGGGCAAAATTCTTGACGGAAACGGAACGAAAAAAGACCTCGATACCTTGATAGACTTAAGCTTTATACTAAACGGTAAAACCATCTGTGTCTTTGCCCCATCGGTTGCATATATCATAGACAGTTATATAAGTAAATTTAAAGATGAGTTTTACTCTTTGGTGAAATAAATGTATCACTAGTATTAGATATTAGCGATACATTTATTTAGTTTTTTATCAAATGTTACTATCTCATCTTCGCTTGAATATGCACACAATAAACAATCAACAAAGTCTAATTTTTTGATTTTAAATATCTCAAATGCTCGTTCTATTACACTTAAATTTGATACAAAAATGTTATCAAAGCCTATTAATCTTGTTAACTGATTTGAAATATCTATTTTTGAAATTTTATAAACCCCAAATAACACATAAACAACTTCTGCCAATACTTCATTTGAAATAAAAACATTTTTTACTGTCAATATCTCTTCTGCAATTTTTGCCATTTTAATATCATCATTAACCAAATATCTAATGATATAATTTGTATCTACCCTAATCATTTTGTGTGAATTTATCCAAAATATGATTTTGCCATGCACTATCTTCTAGGGAAATTTTTACATTATCTGCATATTTGTTAAACACGCCCCTTAATGATTTTTTATTTTTTTTCTTCATGTCTTGAACTATCTCTTTTTCATCAAGGGGAAACATTATAAATTCAATTTCTCTGCCTACATAATTTGTCGGAATATTTATAGTAAAATTTGTATATTGTGGCTTGATTACTTCTCGTATCATTATTTGACCTCTTAAAGTTAAAAGATGCCTCATTTTATCTTTTAACTCATAAAAAGCTGATTAATATTCCTTGACATATCTCTTTTTTATAGTTAATATACCAAACTAGAAAAACTAAAAGGCTAAACTATGAAACTATATGCACCTTGGGAAAAGAGTTTTAAAAAGATTTCTACTCCATTTGAGTCATTTATACATGCGCAAACTACTACTGGTATGGTTTTGATGTTGATGACTTTGCTTGCACTGATACTTGCAAATAGTCCATTAAGCGAGATATATGCTGGTTTTTTTCATACGAAAGTAAATCTGACAGTTGGCTCATGGCAACTCTCCAATACAATCCACCACTGGATAAATGATGGCTTAATGTCTATATTTTTCTTTATCATTGGATTGGAGATAAAAAGAGAGATTCTAGTCGGAGAACTCTCAAATATAAAAGTTGCGATTTTGCCTATATTGGCTGCTGTTGGAGGTATGGTTTTCCCTGCTCTTATATATATGTATATAAATCACGGAGAACCTGGAGCAAATGGCTGGGGAATACCGATGGCTACCGATATAGCATTTGCCATCAGTGCTTTGGTATTGCTAGGCAAAAGAGTTCCCACTGCGCTAGTTACTTTCCTAGTTGCACTCGCTATCGTGGATGACTTAGGAGCTGTTTTGGTTATAGCTACAGCCTATACAGACCAAATCAACTTTTTGGCATTAGAGTTAGCGTTAGTTTCATTTTTAGTTTTAGTTGCCTTTAATCGTTTTGGTATTCACATGATTTTGCCGTATTTTATAGTTGGACTTTTTATGTGGTTTTTTATGCTAGAATCTGGAGTTCATGCAACGATAGCAGGCGTTATAGCCGCACTTGCGATACCTTCAAAACCAAAATTGATACCATCATCCTTTTCACAAAAAACAAAAGAGTTGATAGATAGGTACGACTCTTTTCCACACAGTAGTAACTACCTCATAAACGAAGAACAAAAAGCGATACTAAATAACATAAAAGACAGAATAGATGAAGTAGGAACTCCTGCAGCAAGGCTTGAACACGACCTTCATCTCCCTATAGCTTTGATAATCATACCACTTTTTGCACTCGCCAATGCGGGTATAACTATCGATTTTAGCTCCATTGGAGAGACTATACTTGGTCATGTTTCACTAGGAATCATCGCGGGCTTGATATTAGGAAAGGTATTGGGAATTTTTGGAGTCTCTTGGCTAGCTATAAAGCTAAAAATCGCCTCCTTGCCAAAAGGAAGCACTATGAGCCAAATCTTTGGGGTTGCATTTCTAGGCGGTATCGGCTTTACTATGTCGATATTTGTAACAGACTTAGCATTTACAAAGACACCTGAACTGATACTACAAGCCAAAGTCGGGATCTTAGCCGCCTCTCTTTTTGCAGGAGTATTTGGTTTTTTATGGTTGAGATTTATCGCAAAAAAAATTTAGCAGCTAAAGATATCTTTTACATCGATCAAGGTTTTTATACTTTTCTCTTTTATATTGTAGCATTGGGCAGTTACACTTATATCGACATTATCAAGAAATGAAGTCAGCGCATCTATGGCAACTTGCATATCAAACTTTTCTCTTGATAAAAGTATAAAATCATCCCCATACATCCTAAACAAAACAATATCTTCCGCATATATATTTTTTATCTCTTTTGCAACTTTTGCAAGTAACTTATCGCCCTCTGCCCAGCCATTTTTTTGATTGTACTGGGTAAAATTGTGCAAAAACAGTCCATATATGTAGCTATAATCGTATCGATTTGTCTCTATCTGCATGAGCATAAAAGTTAAGTAGTCTTGGTTGTATGTATCTGTTATTATATCTTTAAAAAAGTAGGCAAACCTCTCTTGTTCTCTTTTTGTAGTCGGTATTTGAGATATATTACTATCCACTTCTATATCTCTTAAAGCCTTCAAGGCTGCCTTTGCAACTTTTGGATTAAACTGTGCACCACTAAATCGCTCTATCTCTTTTAGTGCTTGAGAGACACTCTTTTTAGACTTATAAACTCTATCTGTTGTCATAGCATCAAAAGCATCAGCTACCGTCATAACTTGTGACAGCATAGGAATTCTATCACCTTTTAATCCATACGGATATCCTTTTCCGTCATATCTTTCATGGTGATATCTGATAATTTGAGCTATATCTCTATATATATCAATATCCTTCAAAAGTTCATAACCAACAACAACATGCTCTTTTATGATGTCGTATTCTAAATCATTCAAGCCTCCAGGCTTTAGAAGAACTGCATCAGGAGTGCTTATCTTTCCGATATCATGCAACATAGAGGCTTGATACAAATCATCTAGTGCATCTTTGTCAAATCCCATCTCTTTTGCAATTAGTGTCGAATATTTTGCGACTCTTCTTGTGTGACCTGCTGTATAACTATCCCTTTTTTCTATCAAGTTTACTAAAGCATATATATTTTGCTCATAGTCTTTTATCTTCTCTTCGACTGTTTTTATGGTTTTTTTCTTTCCATATAAAATTGCAAACAATCCTATAAGATAAAGGACAAGCAGAGTAAAAATATCCAACAAAGAGTGATAAAAAGCACTGCTATAGTATCTTTCAAGTGGAATTGATACAGAAACACCACCTCTTATGTCGCCTGCCTTATAGCCTTGAAAAGCGTGACATTTAAGACAAGACTTTTTTGTCACCATAGGATTTAAATACCTTATATATCCCTTGCCATTTATATGAACTTCTTCAATAACAGGTTTTCCACTCTTTTCTGCCTTTTTTAGCCCTCTTCTTTCCCAGCTATCTGGTCTATTTTTGGGATTCAAAAGCGTAAGACTTGTTATATGACCTTTTATGCCATACAATTTAGTATAGTCTTTCATCATTTGAGAAAGAGTATAAGCTGGGTTCATTAAAGTCAAGTGTTGTCCATCATTTGTAGTAACATCTCTATTTTTTATATGCGACAGATATGGATTTGGTGGCGTTCTCTTAGTTATAGGTACATAGACTCCACCATGAGAGGCTCCCCAACTACGAAATGCAAGATCTTTTTGAACACTTACTCTTGCTTCATTTATCGCTAATGATTTGGCATAATTATAATTTTGATAAATGTGCATTGCCATCACTATAGCAATAACAAGACTCCATAGTACAATAATCCAGGTAGAAATTTTATTAATTAATCTATTTTTAGCACTCATAATTACAAATAGCACCTAATATCTTCTTAAGAAAGTGTTATTTCAAGAAATGTTAGATAGTATATCATAAAATACAAAAGGTTTTTGATGAGATTTACACAAAGTATTTGCATAATCCTTATAATTTGCATCCAAATAATTGCCAGCGAATATGGAACTATTCTTGCTAGTGCAAACCTGGAGTATGTTTTTCCAGAAATGATAAAAAAGTTTTATAAAAAATATCCTGACGCAAGCATACATGTACAGTATGGTGCATCTGGTTCACTAGCAAAAGATATAGAAAATGGCAATAATTACGACCTTTTTTTATCTGCCAATATGGGCTATCCGCAAGCGGTTTATAAAAATGGCGCTGCCATAAAAGAAGCTAAAGTTTATGCAAAAGGAAAGTTAATACTTTTTTTACCAAAAGGAATCTTGAAGGATAGGGTTGAAAACAGAGGGTTGAAAATTTTAGAAGAGAGTTATATCAAGCATATAGTCATCGCAAACAAAGAAGAAACACCTTATGGCAAAGCAACCATAGATGCACTAAAAAACTCTAACATGTACAGTAAATTAAAAAATAAAATAGTTTATACTTCTGATACAGGCTTAGTTATCGATAGTGTTCTATGGCGCAATAATGTAGGTTTTTTACCTAAATCTGCACTACATATGCTTCCAAAAGGGCATATAACAAAAGGTGAAGATTGGATAGAGATAGACAAAAAACTGTACAATCCAATCATACAAGGCTATGTTGTCTCAAAAAGTGGTATCAAAAACAAAAATGCTATGCTCTTTTTGAATTTTTTAACTTCAAAAAGTGGCAAACAAATCTTTAGAAAATACGGATACGATACACCTTAAAACAGTGACTGATAAGCAAACTTAGCAGTATCAATCAAAAAGTCGATTCCTGGGAAGTATGATATCAAAGTATTTCCTATTCCTCCCCAGACTATTAGCAGAGCCATTACGGCTATGATTAGAGGGGGTATTCCTTTTAGAGACGGAACATTTGTCATCTCTGAACTTGGATAGAAATACATCAGCGCTATCAGCTTGAAATAGTAATAGACTGATACAAATGTAGCCAATATTCCAACTAGTGCCAAAGTTGTGTATCCTGCCTCAATAGCGCCTATAAATATATAGAACTTACCTATGAAACCTATGGTTGAAGGGATTCCTGCTAGTGAAAGCATAAATATACTCATCATCGCTGCCATATATGGTCTTATGTGAGCAAATCCTCTAAAATCCTCATATGTAACTCTTAATTGGTCGTCTGAAGCTATATACGATAGCATTCCAAATGCCCCCATCGAAGAGAGAAAATATGCTATAAGATAGAAGATGATAGATGTAGCAGCGCTCTCACCTATGCTATTTATGGATACAAATGCTATGAGCAGATAGCCCGTATGGACTATACTAGAAGATGCTAGCATTCTTGTTAAACTCTTTTGAAATACTGCCATAAAGCTACCATACAACATAGTTAAAATAGCTATATAAAAGAGTATATCACTCCAAATATTTTTCAACTCCTGAAAGTCAATCAAAACAAATCTAAGAATAAAACCAAAGATTGCTACTTTAAATGTCGAAGCCATAAATGCTGTTATAGGCAGAGGTGCAGCCTCATATACATCCATAGACCAATTTTGAAAAGGAAAAGCAGCAACTTTAAATAAAAAAGTTATAAGTATAAGAGTTCCGCCTGTTATGACTAGAGTCATATCCATCGAACTGTGAGCTGATATATACTTTGCGATTTGAACGATATTTGTACTTTTAGTGGCACCATATAAGAGGGCAGTACCCAGTAAAAGCATGATACTTGAAACTGAACCCAAAATCAAATACCTAAAACTACCTTCTACTCTTTGCTCGCTGTTTTTTTGAAAACCAATTAGTACATATAGTGATATAGAAGCTATCTCCAAAGCTATAAATGATGTAAATAACTCATCAGTTTCGACAAGCAACATCATACCAAATAGAGAAAAAAGCAACAGAGAAAAAACTTCGCCCCTTAGCATATTTGATTTATCAAAATAGTGACTTCCAACCAAAACTGTTACAATTCCACCGGCTATGATGATTGAGCTAAAATATCCTGCAAAAGTATCTGTAACAATCATCGATGAAAGAGTATGAGAAAACGGCAAAACAGAGTAAATATATCCAAAATTTAGTGCATTGAGTCCAAATGCAATCAAAAGAAAAGCTAAAGTGATCCACGAAAGTTTCTTTATATCTAATTTTTTTATCGTACTTAGCACCATCAAAACAACTGCCCCTAATGCGATCGTTAGCAATGGTAATAAATATACTATTTCACTATATCTCATGATCCAATTCCTACTTTTAAAATATCAACTAAATAGTGCTGAATTGTTGGCTCAATTTTATATAAAAACCAGTGAGGATAGAGACCCATCGCTATGATAACAGCAGCCAATCCAAAGATACCTACAATCTCTTTGATATCCAAATCCTTCATTTTACTCACATCATTATCTGTTTTAACCAGTATCGCTCTTTGAAATAACCAAAACATAAAACTAGCAGCCACCAAAACCGTAAGTGCCGATATGACGCCGACATAGTGATTGTACTCAAAAAGTCCAAAGATTATGAGAAGCTCTGAAACAAAACCGTTTGTTCCGGGAAGTCCGACGATGCAAAGAAGCATCAGAGCAAATGCGACTGTGAGAAAAGGGGCTTTTTTGGCGATGCCTCCAAGTCCAGATATACTTCTGATACCCAAATCGTACTCTATGGTTCCTGTAAGCAGAAAAAGTCCACCAGTTGCCATGGCATGAGCTACTATCAAAAATGCAGCTCCAGTCATACCATAAGCATTTAGTGAAAAGATTCCTGCTGTTATAAATGCGAGGTGTGATGCTGAAGAGTATGCGAACATTCGTTTTATATTTTGTTGCATCAAAGCCGCAATTCCAAAGTATATGAGCCCAAAAACACCAAGTCCAACAAAATATGGCGCAAACTCAACATATTGGTGTGGAAAAAGAGGTAATACAAATCTAACTATACCATAAATTCCCAATTTTGCCATGATGGCTGAGAGTATAAAAACACCACCAGTCGGGGAGTTTGAATATGTCTGCATAAGCCATGTGTGAAATGGAAAGAGTGGAATTTTGATAGCAAATGCAATCATAAAACCAAAAAACAGAAGTGTTCTTTCAAAATTGCTAAGAGTTGTGATTTGAACCAAATCACTAAGTTGAAAACTCCAAACTCCAAACTCATTATAAAAAGCAACTCCTAGATAGAGTATAGAAACCAACATAAAAAGCGAGCCCATGATGGTATATATCGTGATTTTCAGAGTGGAAAATATCCTATTTCCAGTGCCATAAATTCCGATTATCATAAAAACTGGCAGCAACATAGATTCCCAAAAAAAGTAAAATAGGACCAAGTCCAAAGACAGAAGAGCACCAGTAACACCAGTTTGGATCAAAAGCATACTAGCCCAATACCCTTTGGATTTTTTAGTTTTCCACAAAAATAGATAGCCCAAAGGTATCAGTGTAGTTATAAGCATCAAAATAATCATAGAGAAACCATCAACGCCTAAACTATAGTATATACCATAACTAGATATCCAAGGATGAAACTCTCGAAACTGCATATAATCAGTCAATTGGAACTTAAAAAATATACTCAAAGAGAGCAGAAAAACTATGATTGTAGTGACAAAAGCTATATTTCTAGTTATTTTCATACCAACTGGTAAAACGAGCAATATAAAAGAGACAATCAACGGTAAAAAAATGATAAAAGATAAAAGACCTATATCCATAACTCTATCCCAACTTCAATATAAGATATAGACTAAAGGAGCTTATTCCCAATAACATAAAAAAAGCATAAACCCTTGTATTTGCACACTGCATTCTACCAATCCTTCTACCCATATTTATAAAGCCACCGCAAAGAGACATAACTGCTTTGTCTATGACTCCATCATCCACATCTACAGATATAAATCGGCTTAGTTTTTGAATTCCTCTTACAAATATAAAATGATAAACCTCATCAATATAAAATTTATTATATACAATCCCGCTCTCTTGTATCTCTTTGTTAAAATCATATTTAAAATACTTTACATATGCAACAACTATACCTGCTAAGCCTACAACTACGCTTATACCCATAAACATGATCTCTGTTGTATGCTCTACATGTAGAGCTCCTCCACTGTAGGCTTTTAACCACTCATCTATGAGATTTGTTTGGCTAAAAACCTCAGGCAACCCGACAAAACCAGCAACTGTGGCACCAAAAGCCAATACCAACAATGGAGCTTTCATACTCCAAGAGAGATAGTGCATCTCTTTTTGTTTATAATTTTTTCCGTGAAAAGTCACAAAAAAGAGTCTAAACATATAGTAAGCCGTAAGAGCTGCAGTAAAAAGTCCGATTCCATATATGAGATATTCATGATGTCTATAAGCTTTTAAAAGTATCTCATCTTTACTGAAAAATCCAGAAAAAGGTGGTATTCCACTGATAGCAAGCGTAGCTATAAGCATAACACTATAGACTAACGGCAACTTCTTCCTAAGTCCACCCATTTTAAATATATTTTGTTCATGTCCCACAGCTATGATAACCGCACCCGCACCCATAAACAAAAGTGCTTTGAAAAAAGCATGCGTAAAGACATGAAATAGACCAGTCGAGTAAGCTCCAAGACCAACAGCTATAAACATATATCCTAGTTGCGATATGGTTGAATATGCCAAGATTTTTTTGATATCTGTCTGTCTCATGGCAATTATAGCGGCAAATAGAGCCGAAAAGGCTCCGATATAGGCCATAAACTCTCCAACATGTGGAATCAAATCATATAAAAAGTGAAATCTAGCCACCATATATACACCAGCAGTCACCATGGTAGCAGCGTGAATCAAAGCTGAAACTGGTGTCGGACCTGCCATGGCATCGGGCAACCAGACATACAGCGGTATTTGAGCCGATTTACCCATCGCTCCTACAAAAAGAGCGATTCCAATGATAGTGAGTATGGAAGTTGGGACTAAAGATATATAATCCTCTAACGCATAATAGTCAAAACCCAACTTTCCAACATAAAAAAACATAATAACCAAGCCAATGATAAAACCCAAATCTCCAACTCGATTTACTATAAAAGCTTTATTCCCTGCAACAACATTAAGTGGCTCTGTAAAATAAAATCCTATCAAAAGATAGGAGCAGAGTCCAACTCCTTCCCAACCTATAAACATAATGATTGGGCTATTGGCTAAAACCAAAAGCAACATAGAAGCCATAAAAAGGTTGAAGTATGAAAAGAATTTTCCATATCCCTCATCACCTTTCATGTAACCTGCTGCATATACATGTATGGTCGAGCCTATAAAAGTAACAAAAAGCACCATGAAGATAGAGAGTTTATCACCTAAAAATCCCATGCTGATTATATAGCCATTTACACCAAGCCAAGTATATGGCTCGTACATGTAGTCAGTTGCTCCATTTTTGAGACTTAGAAAAAAGGCAACACCAATCAAAAAACTTGTTATCGGCGCTAAAATCGCCAGAAAAGTAAAAATAGTATCATTTATCTTTTTTATACTGATGGAGTAGAGATATAGTGCTCCTAAAACAAACGAACTGATAAACGGTATAAGGATTATCCAAGCTAAAAGTGAACTATTCATAGTGTATCTTTTTGTTTTAAGGTATTGAAATCATCAATATTGACAGAGTGTTTCAATCTATACATGGCCACTATAAGTGACAAGAAAATTGCGGCTTCACTAGCTGCTATCGCCATCACCATCATCGCTATAATTTGACCATCCATCGAACCAAAATATTTACTGAGAGTCACAAAGATTATATTTATAGCATTTAACATAAGCTCGATTGACATATAGATTATAAATATATTTTTTCTACTTATCAAACCCATAATTCCTATGCTAAAGAGCAAAATTGCCAATGATATATATGAGATAAAAGAGGCTTCTATCATTCTCTCTCCTTCTTCCTAGCCAACACAATTGAGCCTATCAGCGCAACTAAAAGCAACACAGATATAGCTTCAAACGGAACCAGCCACCCTTTAAAAAGTTCGTTTCCGAGCATTTTAACATCACCAAAGTTATCTAGCGTGGTACTAAAATCCCCGATATGAGGCATTTTTAAAAATGCTTGAAACAGTAGATAATCAACAGGTGCCAAAATAATGGCAACTACAAGCATAATGTTATATCTATTTGGCTCTTTTAGCTTATCCTCTTTTATATTTAAAAACATAACTATAAAAAGCAAAAGGGCTATGATAGCACCAGCGTAAATGATGATTTGCACCATAAAGAGAAACGAAGCATTTAAAAGAGCATACAATCCTGCGATAGCAAAAACTGTAACTAGAAAACTCAAAGCACTGTGCATTGTATTTGAGAGTGTTATCATGCCAATCGCGCCTGCTAGTGCAAAAAGTGATAAAATTAAAAATATAGTATCTATCATCTGTTTTTACCCTCTTTGTTTGCCAATAACTGCTCCTTGCTTAGCACAAAGTCTTCTCTTTTTTGCGCTACAAAAGTAAATATGCCTGTATCCATTCTGATTGCATCACAAGGACAAGCTTCCACGCAACCTCCGCAAAAAACACACTCTAACAGGTCGATATTGAAAACTTTAGGCATCTTCTCATCTACTCCATCTTCCCTCTGTGTCGCCTCTATAAAGATACAATCTGCCGGACATGCCGTAGCACACATGAAACATGCCACACATCTTACACTATCATCGCTTCTATGAGTTAGTCGATGCACTCCTCTGTATCTATCCGTGATGTCATCTGGTTGCATCTCAGGATAACACTCTGTTTTGATATTTGCCGTATCTTTTAAATTTCTTGCAAAGTGAGACATGGTTACCTTCATACCCGCAAAAATCGCTGGCAGATAGAGTCTATCTTTTAAGCTTTTCCCATATCTTGGTACTATTTTTACGCCCATATCAAACTCCCACAACCACTAAAGCAGTTATGAAAATGTTTGCGATAGACAGAGGCAAAAGAATTCTCCAACCTAGATACTGGAGTTGGTCATATCTAAATCTTGGAAGAGTCCATCTGACCCAAACAAAAACAAAATTCATCAATAGCAGTTTTATAGCAAATGTAGCAATCTGTATGAGTGCCACTGCTATATTTACGCCATTGCTTCCGATACCGCTATATAAAAAGTATCCCAAAACTACTATAACTACGACATTTATCATGACCAAAGCTCGTATGAGCCACCTACTTTCGCGGTTTCTTATATCGTCAGCTTTTGGCCAAATATTATTTTTTAAAATCCATCTACCAAAAAAGAAGCTGAGTATTGGCAGCAGAACAATTATAACTTCCATGATAAGAGTAAAGTTATCTTTTAAACTCTGAGTCCCTAGCCATGGAAGATTGTATCCGCCAAAAAACAGAGTCACTATCAGTGCACTTGACGCACTCATAGCCACATATTCACCAACAAAAAAGAGTCCAAATTTCATGGCGCTATACTCAGTATGATAACCACCAACGATCTCACTTTCACCCTCGGCTATATCAAAAGGTGTTCTGTTAGCTTCGGCAAATGCTGTTACTATAAATATAATAGCAGCAAGCGGTTGCATCACAACTCCCCAAGCCGGTAAAAAACCAAAAAGTAGTTTACTTTGAAAATTGACCATATCTACTAAATTCACAGAACCATAAGTGATAAGCACAGAGATAATCGCCAAAGTCATGGAAGCCTCGTAACTAATCACTTGCGCGCCAGCACGAATAGAACCTAGAAGCGAGTATTTGTTGTTACTAGCCCAACCACCCAGTATAATTCCATATATACTAAGCCCTGCAAATGCTAAAAACCATAAAATACCAAGATTTGTTGGCAACCCTTGCATGACAAATGTCTGTTTTCCTATAGTAAGATTATCTGCGAAAGGCATCACCATGTAGGATAAAAAAGCTGATGCAAAAACTATAACAGGTGCTAGCATAAATACAAACTTCTCTTTTATGGCTCCCGCTCTAAAATCCTCTTTAAAGACTAATTTTAGCATATCTGCAAATGATTGTATAAGTCCGCCTAGTCTGATTCCTGCGATATTGCACCTATTTGGACCTAGTCTGTCTTGTATAAAACCAGCCACCCTTCTCTCTACCCACACCAAGATAGGTGCAGCTCCCAGTGAAAAAAGTAGAGCTATGATAATGTTTACAACTATAACTATAACTAGTATGGTATTCATTTTCTCTCAATCTTTATGCAATTTGATTTCAAATCTTTAAACTTTATGCCCTGAAGAAACTCTTCGTTTTCCAGCCCACCACTCCATACATCTTCACATGTAATCTTTCCATCACCTAGGACTTTTTCCAAAAAATTTAGCACTTTTATCTGTTGGATATTTCTACTGATTTCGCAAGAACTGTACTGCAGTATATCATCGCAATTTATAAAGCTTCCTGCTCTTCCTGTATGTGACACTGTTGGCACAACGATATCAAGTCTGTCTGTCTGCTCAAAATCCCTATAAGTCATCACTCCGATATGTCCGTTATATCCAAAATCATCTGCTATGGTAGTATCATTTCGCCCAACAAACAGGACAAAATCTTTATCTTTTATCTGCTCTTTCAATTCATCTTTACTATTTTTAATTCCCAAATACTCAAGAGCCTTTCGATTTGGCATCATATCGCTTGTTCTTAGCATATCATCTTGAAACTCTTCATCAAAATTATCATCATATCCATTGATTTGAGCGCCTAATTTTTCACTCAGGACTCTAAGCCTATAGATCTCTTCAAGCGACAAACTAGCTGAAATCAAAAATAGCATCTTTGAGCCATATCTCTTAATCAATCGCTCCATCTTCAAAAGTGCATATTCAAATTCACTCTCCATTCCTCTTATGGTTGCATTTTTCAGCCTATTTTCATTCTCTTTTTTATAACTCAATCTTCCATAATCACATATAAAATAGCCATTTACTTTTGCATTAAATTTTGGTCTATACCTGTATATAACATCATCTTTGTATTTCTCTTTATTGTGATCAACTAGTAGTGAACAACCTCTAGAGCAACCATCACAAACAGCCTCTTCAGGCTTCAAAAACCAGACTCGCTGATGAAATCTAAAATCTTTGCTTGTTAAAGCTCCGACCGGACACAAATCTATGACATTCATGGCATATGGATTTGAGAGTTTAGTGCCCGGAAATGTAGATATATAGGAGTGGTCATTTCTCACAACAACACCTAATTCATGAGTCTTCGTGATATCTCTTGTAAATCGTACGCATCTTGTACACAAAACGCACCTATCTTGGTCAAGCATCACATTTGCACCTAAGTCAACATGCTTTCTTTTTTTATTTTTAGCAGTATCTAGTCTGCTCTCATATAGCCCAACATCCATATAATAGTTTTGTAACGAGCACTCACCAGCTTGGTCACATATAGGACAATCAACTGGGTGATTTATGAGTTCTAACTCTAAAATTTGCCTCTTAACTCTGGCTATATTTTCACCCTTTGTTCTGATAACCATACCATCTTTTACAGGAGTATCACAAGAGATTTGAGGTCTTTTTTTGCCCTCGATTTCAACCATGCACATTCGGCAATTTCCATCTTTGCCAAGAGCCGGATGATAACAAAAATGTGGTATATTGATGTCATTTGCCAAGAGTTCCTCTATGAGGATAGCCCCCTCTTTTGCAAAAATTTCTCTACCATCTACTGTTATAGTTGCCATATAGAACCAAAACCTTTTTATTTTTTAGTATTCTACCTAGCTAAAACTTTAAAGAAGCTGTCAATTTTAGGATAAATTTCTATATTAATCTCCTGTTTAATAGGTATTTAACTATCAAATGCTAAACTATCAAAATGAAAAATAGTAAATTTTTTAAACTTCTTTTTGTTGAAATTATAGTTTTGGGCGCTATCTGTGCATATTTTCTGATAAATTCAAGTGACATATACAGATGGTATGTAGGAAACACTGACTTTGTAAAACAGAGTAAAAATTGCAACTTGCACAACTCATCATGCCTGGTCAAACTAAAAGATGGAAGTATCATGGAACTCTCCATCGAGCCCCAATCAATCCCCTTAATGAAGCCGATAGAGCTAACAGTAAAAACTAAAAATATAGCCACAGACACTCTTAAATTAAAAATCTTTGCAACAAATATGAACATGGGACTGATAGTAAAAACTCTAAAAAAGATCTCAAAAGGCATCTATAAGGGAAGTGTAACACTCCCTACATGTATAGTTGGCGGAATGATATGGAATGCAAATATCATAGCCAACAAACCAAACAAAAGCGTAGGAGCGATATTTGAATTTAAAACAGCAAAATAGACATTATACTACGGTAGATAGATGTTGATAAAAGGTAATATACTTGGCACTTTTGCGATACTTCTATGGTCAATGCTTGCGAGTTTAGGGGTATTGGCTAAAAGAGTTCCACCTTTTGAATTGATATCAATCTCTTTTCTTATAGCGTTTTTGATAGGTTTGACCTTATGGAAGAAGGAGAGCAGAGGCATACTGACTCATTTTAAACTACCTCTCAAAGTGTGGCTAGTCGGAATAATTGGGCTTTTTGGATACCACTACTTCTACTTTTTAGCAATTCGAAATGCCCCGGCTATCGAAGCAAATCTCATCAACTATCTTTGGCCTCTTTTTATAGTTCTTTTTAGTGCATTTTTACCAAATGAAAAGTTAAAGTGGTTTCATATAGTCGGTATCCTCTTCGGACTTGCCGGAGTTATTTTTTTGATCTCCAACGGTAGTGCTTTTAGCTTTGAATCTCGATATGCCAAAGGTTATATTTACGCTTTTACTGCAGCAATAATTTGGGCAACATACTCTGTGATTTCTCGTCTGTTTTCTCATATATCCACTAGCTCCGTCGGGGCTTTTTGTGGAGTTACTGCAATTTTATCTCTAATATGCCATATGCTTTTTGAAACGACTGTTATACCTGATTTAAGGGAGACGACAACTATCTTACTTATCGGCTTAGGTCCTCTTGGTGGAGCATTTTTTCTATGGGATTATGGTATGAAAAATGGAAATATACAACTTCTAGGCTCTATGTCCTACTTTATACCACTTCTATCAACCGCACTTCTTATTCTACTTAAGATTTCACAACCAAGTAGTTCCGTATGGATTGCTTGTACATTGGTTGTGTTTGGCTCTATCATCTCATCTCTGCAACTGGTTAAGAACCTTATAAAAAGATAAAGTGCCTGAGATAAAAGCTCTCAAGCACTTTTTAGTTATCAAAATTCAGCGTTTTCCAACCAACTATCTGGTTCAGCTACAAACTCAACTATATTTTCTAAAAGCTTATGATGCTTTTTTTCTTCATCAGCTATCTTTAAAAATATCTCTTTGTCTTCAGGGCTTTGAACTTCGTTTGCTTTTTCTACATATAGTGCGTATGCTTTTTCTTCTGATTCCATCGCCTTTTTATATAGGGCAACCTGATCCTTGCTAAAATCAATCTTCTTGCCAGATGCTTTCATCTCTGCAAATATTGCTTTTGCATCTTTTTCTACATTCATTTTTGGAATCACAACAGATCCATCATGTTTTGCCAACTCTTCAAACATTTTATAGTGCTTTACCTCTTCGTCAGCTAAGTTTAAAAAGATGTTTTTCAAACCATCATTATCTGTTTTCTCCGCAAGCTCTCTATAAAACGCTTCACCCTCTTTTTCCATCTCCATAGCATATTGGTATGCATTCATGGTATTTATCCCCTCTTTTCTGATTTTATTTTGCGCTCATTTTATCATAAATATATGAAAAGAACATGAGATTGCCAATGTAAATTTGATTTTTAACTATGTCAATAGATTGATGGTAAAAATGTAGTCAAAAACGGTATGAAAGTTATAAGAAATAGATCAAAAATCATCACAAGTAAAAAAGGAATGATCGCTTTTGATATCTCCATTATCCGGCTTTGGGCTATGGAGCTTGAAACCATCAGACATATGCCAAGTGGTGGCGTTAGCATGCCGATTGCAAGGTTTATTACTATCATCACTCCATATGTCATGGGGTCGATTCCTAACTGATTTAGTAGTGGCGTAACTACCGGAACGAAGAGAATCAGTGATGCAGTAGTCTCTACAAAAGTACCCATTATGAGTAAAAAGAGATTTATCGCTAAGAGTATGACAAATTTATTATCTCCTAAAAGCAAAAAGCTTTGAGTTAGCAACTCTTGAATGTTGTTCATGGATAGAAACCATGAAAATACAGTAGCTATTGAGATGATTATCAAGATGATAGAGCTTGTGTTTATAGCATAGATGGTGGCTTTATATAATTTTTTTAAGTTTAACTCTCTATATATAAAACTACTCACAAAAAGTGCATATATAACTGCAACGGCTGCTGATTCTGTTGCTGTAAATAGTCCACCTAAGATACCGCCAACTACGATAATCGGAATACCGAGTGCCCAAATAGCATCTTTAAATGTTGTTTTAAATTTTCCAAAACTAAATTCTCTTCTAGCCTCATCTATTTGCAGATTTCTTGTCTTGAAAACAACAAGAGTGATAAGAGAAAGTCCTATTATGATGCCAGGAATTATACCTGCTAAAAATAGCTTTCCGACTGATATATTTGCTATAAAAGCGAAGATGATCATAGGGATACTCGGGGGTATAATCACTCCGATTGAACCACCTGTGGCTATGATGGAAGCTGCGAAATTTTTATCGTATCCTCTCTTTTTCATAGATGGTATCAAAACTCCGCCTACTGCTGCCGTATCAGCAGCTGCAGAACCTGATACTCCGGCAAACAACATACTTGAGAGTATAGATGTAATAGCAAGTCCACCCTTAAAGTGCCCCACTAATGACTCCGAGAGATCTACAAGTCTTTTTGATATGCCGCCTTGATCCATAATGCTTCCTGCTAACATAAAAAGCGGAACTGCCAAAAGGACATAGGAGTTTACCCCATCGAACATCTTTTGAGGGATCATAAAAAGTGGAAGATTTGAGACAACAAATGCAACAGCAGTCGATAACCCGATAGATAAAAAAACAGGGATAGATAGAAGTATCAAAGCAAGTAAAAGTATGAGTAAAAGTATCACATTATCATCTTTTTACAACTTTTTTAAGTATATCATCGATACAGTAGAGTATCCATACAAAAGCAGATATAGGAATCGCTACAAAGGGCAAAGCAAATGGTATCTGCAAAGTAGCTGTTTTTTGCATCATAAAGAGTGGTAAAAGCTTTATGCTTCCGACGATAATCAACACCCAAAAAGCTATAAACAGTAGAGCGATGATGACATCTAGTCTCTGCAAATTTTTCTTGGATATATAAGCAAAAATCATATCAATTCGGATATGATTTTTATGCTTATGTGCCATGGTTGAGCCAAAAAAAACGATATAAACCAAAATGTATCTTGCGACTTCATTTGACCAATATATCGAATCATTTAGTATATATCTATAAAATACTGCCACACCCAATAGGAGTGAAAGTAAAAATATAAGCAACACAACAAATCTACTTACAAAAGCATTTATCATGTCGCTTAGTATCGAGATAGCTCTGGCAGTTTTTAACATTTTACTTGGCTAAAATCTCTTCTAGGTATTTTTTTGCAACTCCGCTAAATTGGCTTTTTAATGATTTTACTCTACTTCTAAAAGATGACATATCAGGATGCTCGTCTATGATCATTCCCTGCTTTTTCAAGTCAGCCAAAAAGTAGTTTGCTTTGTCTCTGTTCAGTTTTCTCTCGTAAATCGATGCTTTTTTTGCTGCATCAAACAGTAAAGTTTGGTACTTTGGAGGCAGTGAATCATAAAAACCTTTGCTTCCGACGAAAACCAAAGCAGAGTAAACATGTCTAGTCAAAGTTAGGTATTTTTGCACTTCGTATAGCTTATATTGGTCTATAACTGCTAGTGGATTCTCTTGTCCATCTATAACATGCTGAGAAAGTTGAGTGTATATAGGCCATGGCATTGGAGTCGGATTTGCACCGATGGCTTTCCAGATATCTATCTGAAGTTGTGAGTTCATAACTCTGATTTTTAAGCCTTTTACATCACTAGCAGAGTGGATTGGTTTTTTGGAGTTTGTGATATTTCTAAATCCATTTTCCAAAAAGTGATAACCTACTAAATTTGCTGATTTGAAGCTTTTTAATATATCTTGACCAATTTTTCCATCTAGTATCTCATCAGCCTTTGCAAAACTGTCAAATATAAATGGAAACTCTATAGCTTTGATGGCTGGCACAAACTTATCTATCGGTCCAGCTGTAATAACACCCATCTGGAGGGCATTTAACTGCAACTGTTGCAAGATACTTGTCTCATTTCCAACAGACTTTGAGTGGTGGATATTTACTTTTATATCTCCGCCACTACCTTTTTCAACTATATCTTTGAACTTTTTTGCAGCCATATAGTGAAATGAATGAGGTGTGGTAACTATACCTAAATTGATCACATAACTCTTAGCGAACATCGCTAACGGAAGCATAAAAAATGCCAAAACTAATGTAAGATTTCTCTTCATAATTTACTCCTTAAAATTTATTGAACTGTAATCGAAAAATTTCCCTCTGCGATCTTCTGCTTTTTATCCATTATGGCAAACAAAAGGGATTTGAAATTATCAATTTTATGAATCAACTCTACGAGCACAGTGTACTCTTTGCTTGATATCTCTTTTAAAAGTTTCACATCTTTTAAAGAGACTAAAAAACCCATCTTTTCGCCACCCTCATCATCTTTTATACCTGAAGAGCTTTGTGTTGCAGCTTCTACCAACATGGCTAGACTAGGCAGAGTATCAAATGAGATTTTGACCTCAGCTCTACTCTCATCTGCATATAGCACGGAATCAACAAATCTGACAGGCGGCAAGTGAGGAATTGAAAAGTCTGACATATAGGTTATTTTTCTTGCTCTAACTGCTCATTTATATATGCGCTAAGTGAATTTACAGTCGAAAATATATTTTCAGATTCGCCCATATCTTTAATCTTCACTCCAAACTCTTTCTCTATTATCAGGGTTAACTCTATCGCATCCACGCTATCTAACCCAAGACCCTCTTCACCAAAAAGGGGCATATCATCTTCTATCTCATCTACACCCATATCTTCAAGTCCTAAACCCGCTATAATCTTCTGTTTTAAGTCATTTGCTGTTATCAATTTATTCTCCTATTTTTTTAAATCCAATTTTTTTACCGACTGAACTTCTTATGATTTTTACACCGTTAAATATCTTAAACGCAATATTCATAGAACCAAAATTTTCTTTTAACTTTGCCCTAAAAACTTTTGCATCAAGTCCATGTTCTGACTCGACATAGATATCTAAAATCTCATCCTTGAGTGCTCTGTCATCTCTTCTGATTTTTATGTATGCAGACTCGATTCCCGGCATCGACTCTACGATCCCCTCTATCTGCTGAGTTGAGATCCTTTTTCCTGCGATTTTAGCCAGATTTGAACTTCTGCCTAAAAGCTTAAACTCTTTGTCATTGAGAATCTCCACTATATCTTCAGTTTGAAACGGTGGCACAACATCTTCAACTACCCCATCATTTAGTATTTTCTGAGTCAAAAATGGCGAAGAGACACGAAGCATATCGTACTTTTGGTCGATACTGACCCCATCATAAACTCTTAGTATGCCCTCATCATCAGTTTTGTGTCCCATCAAGCCAGTCTCAGTTGAAGCAAAAAGTTGAGAAACTGAACTGTCATATTTTTCACGAAACAGTTTTCCATCCTCTTGCGGCAGGGGAGCAGTTGAAGTGAGAAAAAATGACCCACTAAATTTCATATCTACATGTAGCCTGTTCAAAGCCTTGATAAACACAGGAGTAGTCACCACTAAAGTGCCCTCTTTTTGAGCTTCCACTGCTAACTCTTGAGGCAAAAAATTCTCTTTTGTCCAAACATCTATATCTAAATCCTTCGGCACTACTGCACCTATATCTACGCCATATATATGAACAAAAGGGACTGTCGTAACCACTCTGTTAAATTTTCTTGTCCCCAAAGTTTTGATAAGTGCGGCTGATTGCGCCAAAGAGTTCTCTTTTGTTTTATAAACGCCAGTAGGCAAACCTGTAGTTCCAGAAGTGAAGTACAAAAACTGCATCCCATCTTGATAAAGATTTTCGATACCCAATGAGTCAATATACTTAACAAGTGCTGGTTGTGATTTATCATAAATAACATCAAAAATGTCGTTTTCAAAACAGTAGAGCGCTTGCGAAAGTTGTTCGACTTTTGAAGTAGGATTTTTGACCTCTTCTATATCGCGATAGCATCTATTATCCATATCATAAATTCTCATATACTCTTCTCCTTAAAGGGCGCTATTTTATCATAAACTTGTATAAAGCAAAAGAAAAATCGATCCAATTCCCAAAGTTATCACAAAACCTATGGAATACAATGCAACAGTTTTGCTAAAAATCAACACTCCAAAACCCAAAAATGTACTCATTAAAGCATACTTGATGGCCATCTTTGTCTCGCTTGGAGTTGAAGTTTTATGCAAGTAGATACCATAATCTATACTTATAGCTATCAATATAACAAGAGCAAAGATATTCATGATGTTGATCTTTCCAAACAACGATATACCAAAGAGTACAACGCTTAGTGGAAAAAGCAGAAATGAGAGTGGAAAAAGCATCTTGAAGCCATAATTGAAAAACAGAACTAGCACTATGAAAGCTACCGAGATGAGCATATATAACTGAAGTTTTTCCTTCATCTCTCTTGTATCTTTTGCTAAACTTTTACCCAAATCAACAATGCTGAAAAGATTTGAAGATTTTATGCTTTTTTTAGGGATTAATGCCAAAGTGTAGTAGCTATTTTTATCTTTTATTATCTTAAATCTCATCGCACTATTTAGACTATTTTTGCATTTTAAACTATCTATTCCTTTGTAGGCATCTTTGAAGACATCATTAAATCCTATCTTTTTTGCCTCTTGATTTATAGTTTTTTTGACTTTTTCAAAATCAAATTTGCTGATCTGCTCCACTCTTTTTTCACATCTTTTTTTACTTAAGACAAACTTGCCAATGCCAAGCATCGCAGGATTTGATGCTTCTATCTTTTCATATTTTTCTAAAAGTTTATCTCTACTTTTTGCCTCTATGATTACGGCTTGGTAGTTGTTGTTTTGTAAGCCTCTATTGAAAAGTTTTGAAAGATTTAAGAGTTTTGTATTGTGATAGTCTAGATTTTTCAGATTATTGTCAAAACTAAGATGAAAGAAAGCATAGGCAAGCAAAGCAAGCGAAATTAGCGCTACATGTAGAGGGTTAAATCGCCTAATAGCCTCTTCTTGCTTTACTATGACAGGCTTTTTTATATCAAGATAGATAAAGGTAAAACTAAACAGCACATAAGCCATACTTAAGGATATAACACTAAAGATGGCTAGTTGCTTAAAAAGGTCAATATTTATAAAACCAAATATAATAAAAACACCAACCGTTGTGAAAAATCCAAAAAATACTCTCTTTTGAAATGAGTATCTACTCTTTGAAAAATATCCGTGAAAATAGTAGTGAAACATATAGTCGATAGATATGCTCGTAACGCTAACTCCAAAAACTATAGCCAAAATGTTGATGCTATCAAAGATGAAAGATGTCAATATAATCGCGCTCAAAATTGAACTAGCGATGGCTAAAATGGCATTAAAAAGAAGCTTGTGATTTTTGAGAATTACAAAATATAAAAGTAACAATAAAAGAGTAGATATAAGCATTATTTTTTGCGCATCTGCCTTTATATATGATGAATTTTCGACAAGATAAAAAAATGGTGAAATGGCAACTACACCGGGAAATTTTGTCAGTAATTTTTCGATATCTTCATAAACAACTCTCGCTGTTTGGGCATTTGAAGTATCTGCCCAAGTTGTAGCTCGTATCAGATAACCGTAGTTTTTTAACTTTTGATATTTGCTCGTTTGTTGAAAATCCATACTAAAAAGTTCAAGTGGGTCATACTTGTTTATGGGCTGATATATCACAGAAGTAGCTACGCTTTTGTATATCTTTTTCAACCTGTTTTTTATGTCGGTATTTGTGATTTTTGTATCATTAAAATCTGCCAAAAGATAGTAGTTTTTCGCCATATATTTTCTTAGCTTGGGTGAAATCTTACTAGATATCTCAACTTTTGATATCTGAGGTATCTTTTTTAACTCTTTTGCAACTTCTTGAAGCTCTTTTAAGGATTTTTTGTCAAACCCTTTTTTTGAGATGAGTATCTCATTTGAAAATCCAAACTCTTTGGCTATATGAAAAATCTTCAGACTTTTTTGAGAGAGAAATATATCTATAAAATTAGTAGAAAATTTTATATGCGAAGAGAGAGCAAGATACAAAAGGGATAAAAAAACAAATATGATTGCATTTAGGTATTTCACTATTTTTTGACTATCTTTATGGTATCGCCATTTGGCATAAACATCTTAAAATTAAGAACTTTTGAGTCTTTTACATAAACCTCTGCTTTAGTTATTTGATCTGCAAGGTCACCTTTAAACGCTACGAAGTAAGTGTTTCCATCCTTTTGGATATCAAAATCAGAGCTTCCCTTAAGCTTACTAAAATCACCCAGTCTCGTCATAGCGCCGATAAAAGTTTTGGCATAAAAATTTGCTCTGCCTTTTAGATGGTAGAGTTTTTTGGACGAATCCTCTATGGTTACATTTGTGTCGGTTTTGACTATCTTTTTGTATGACGGCTCACTATAGACTATCACTGTTTTATCTTTTTGCACATCTATATGTCCACTGTTCTTAAACTCTGTCGATACTGCCTTGACAAACTTATACTCATCAAAGTTATAAGAGCTGGCAAAAAGCGCTACATGTAGAGCTAAAATCACGATAAATCGCATAGTTCATCCTTCCATCTTTGCATCAAATTTTGTGTATATATCTTCATATCAGCCTCACTTTTGAAATCTTTTGGGTATATCGGGGATAGCATCTTTAGATAAATTTTCTCCCTCTTGCTTGTTCGAAAACACCATGCCTTTCTGGGTAAAAATTTATATGCGCCCTCTATGATGATTGGCACAATCGGCACATTTTTTTTCATCGCTAAGTTGAATGCTCCTCTTTTAAAAGGTAAAAGTTTATCTCCTGTATGTCTAGTTCCCTCTGGAAAATATATAACATTTTTACCTCTTTCAAGATGTTTTTCTAGCTCTTTTTGGATTTGGGAAACTTCACTTAATGACCTGCCCTTTATATATCTCACGCCCACTGCATGGGTTATCTTCTGCACAAGTGGATATTTGCCTAAATTTACATTTGCAAAGATCAAATAATCCTTGACAAACATTGCAAATGCTGGAAAATCAAGTATGGATTGGTGCGTTGAAACATAAATAGCACCTTTTGGCATATCCTCTAAAACTTCAGCCTTTAAAACTATGCGGGGGACCAAAAGATAGAAAAGTCTATAAGAGAGTGCTGATCCATTTTGAAAAAAACGAAGCGGATCTTTGATAAATGGTCTAAATACAAAGTATATAAGATATCCCGGAATCATCATGCCAACGAGCAATCCAAAAAAAACAAAATGCCCTACGCTACCTAGTATGCACTTTAACACCATATACCTTTCCATAAATAATTTGTCCCAGCAAAGCACCAAAAAAGAGAATGTACCAGCCAACCGATGAATAAAATGCCCAAACAATATTGCTACAAAAGTTCACGATATAGATGTGAATGATAGTATTGACAAGCATCACAAATACCCAATACCCATCCCCTTTTTTCAAGAAATCTATCTCAGCCTCACTTAAATCCTTACGGTAAAATCTCTTTGTGAAACCTAAAACCATGTATTTTTTATTGAAATGTGCATCTATAAATAGCAGTGAAAAGATCGCCGAAAGAGTTGCTGGTATGTATTTTACACTCTGTATGGAAGAGTAGTAGTAAGCGATGGATAAAATCAATACTATTACGCCAGGAACTGCCATATCTACAAAACTGCTTCTTTTTTTCACTTTAAAAGCAAGGTAAAAAATCGCCATCAAAAGATATACCCCAACAACCAGTCTAAACTCAAAATAGTGAATGAGAAGTACAAACATAGGAGCTAAGATGATACCTAGATACTGCACTATCTGACCATTCCTCCGCTAATATTGAGCACCTCTGCGGTTACGAAAGATGCTTTTTCAGCTAGAAAAAAGACGCACTCTGCCACCTCTTGTGGTTTTCCTATTCTTCTCAGAGGTATATCTTTTTTTATGCTTTTTATATCCAAATCTTTTGTCATTTCAGACTCTATGAGTCCAGGAGCTACAGCATTGACTCGAATCTTATATCGTGCCACTTCAAGAGCCAATGCTTTTGTAAAAGCTATCATCGCACCCTTGGCAGCTGAGTAGTTAGTCTGCCCCATGTTTCCAACTAAACCCGAAACGGAAGCAACATTGACGATAGAACCACTCTTTTGGGTAATCATATTTTTAATAACTGCCTTGGTCACATTATAAGTGCCGTTTACTGAAGTATCTATCACGCTTTGCCACTCATCATCACTCATCCAAAAAAAGAGCTTATCTTTAGTGATGCCAGCATTATTAACCAATACATCAAAGTCGATATTTGCCAATTTTAAGCCCACATCGTCTCTATCCAAAATATCAAATCCAATAATCTCAGAATTTTCCAACTCATCACTTAACTCTAACGCCCTATTTTCATCGCTGCGATAGTGCAAATATACAAAATACCCCTTACGGTGAAACTCTCTAGCGATAGCCTCACCTATGCTACCAGTAGAGCCGGTAATCAAAACTTTTTTCACTTTAATCTCCAAAATTTAGATATATACTTAACTTTTACTTATGCAAATTTTCCCTCTTTTAGCATTTTATTTACTACTTTTATATCTATGTCCATTCTTCTGTCATTTAGTAGTTTTGGGACTATTTTTCTTATTTCGTTGTATCTGTTTTGCAATGTTGATGAACATTTTTCATACCCTCTGATATCTACTGCTTGGGCGACTCCCAAAAAGGCGATGCTTAGCATATTGGCAAAATCTGGCAACTGTTTTGCAAAATTTCTTGCTGAAGTTGTTCCCATACTTACTTTGTCTTGGTTGAATGATTCGGTTGAACGAGAGTATAGAGAGGCTGCATTTGTGTTCATCAAGATATCAGCACTTAATGAACTTAGCGTTATCTGTATGAGTTTAAAGGCATGATGGGTTGATTTTTTATTTATCTTTAAATTTTCTCCTAAGCCTTTGTTGAATTTGTGGTCTATCAAAAGTTCAAACTGCTTATCTAATAAATCAGCCATATTTCCCATGCAAATCCTCATCGTATCCATCGCGTGAGCTATATATCCACCATAAAAGTTTCCTGAAGTATAGATTCTCTTGCCTATTGGGTCTATCAGTGGATTATCATTTACACCATTTATCTCGTTTTCTATCCATTTTTTGGCGATTTCTAAGTTATCTCTTACTACTCCTAAAACTTGCGGGGCACAACGGATGGAGTATCTATCTTGTATATTTTGGCACTTCTCATCTTGAAAATTTTCACATCTGCTAAAAGCAACTTGTGTTAGTTTTGAGCCTTTGCATTTAGCTAGGATATTGGAAGCGGACTCTATCTGCCCTGCAAATGGTTTGCTTTTATGAACATATGGTTCAAGTGCCGTTGTATCGCATATCAAAAGCTCATAGATAGCCGCGATAAAACTTTCAAAACTTTCAAGCAAAACTTCAAACTCCTCTATCGCTTTTATAGCAATAGCACTCATGGTAGCTGTTCCGTTTATGACACCAAGTGCCTCTTTTGCTTTGAAGGTATATGGTTTGATTCCTAGCTCTTTATATACATCTTTTGTATCTCTTATCTTACCTTTATATGTCACTTCTCTATCGCCTGCTATGACGGCTGCTATGTATGATAAGGGGGCTAGATCTCCACTTGCTCCAACTGAACCTTGAGATGGTATCAGTGGATAAATTTCATTTTTAAGCAAAATTTCAAATCTCTCAAGCAAATCATAACTTATGCCGCTTTTTCCCTTGCTAAGACTGATAAGTCGAACTATCAGCATTATTTTTGAAACTTCTTCACTTAGATACTCACCCACTCCAACACCACAAAATCTATATAAGTTTTCTTGAAGTTCCATTGCTTCTTGCATGACAACCGCATTGCAACCAGACTCTCCATAGCCCGTCGTGATGCCATATATCGGTTGCCCCTCTTTTATGCGCTGAATTAAAAAATCATGTCCATTATTTATCATTTTTTTAAATTTTTTGTTTTTGCTTAAAGTTATATTTTCTCTTTTTTTAAAGTTACTATACTCTACAAAATCGTTATCTATGGTCATTCTTAAAGCTCCATTAAAATTTTATTTTTACCATTTTCATGCATATTTACAACACTAAATATATCTTGAAGTGCGCCTATGATGCCATCTGTTTGTTTCTGTTCTACCTCAACTGCTTCATCATCACAAACTTCTAAAACTACTGCAGCACCTGCTTCGAGATAGTCTGCACATCTGTTTATCTGTTCGATATTTTTGATATTTAAACACTCTATACAAACACACAATACTCTCTGTTTTGAGATCAAAGCCTGCAGTGCTGCTGTCTTTAGAGTTTGTAAAGATGTCTTCATTCCTGATGAGATAGTGATGATTTCATCTCTGTCTTTATTTATAATCGAAAAATATGACGGGGCAGTATTGTAAACGCTGTTTTGAAAAGATGTAGGCGAGAGAAGTCTTTTTTCAAGTACAGAGTTAGCTATCTTTGCTGTCTCTTCAAGCTCGCTAAAACATGTTCCATATACGATTTTTCCACCTTCAAAATTGCATTGATCGCTCAAGTAAAGCATCACTTTTGCATTTCTAGTAAGTCTTCGTCTTAACATCATATTTGGTACTAATTTTTTTTCATTTAAATTTTCAATTTTAATTGGTGCAAAAATTTTAGCTGAACTGACTATATTTAAGGCTACTTTTTTCATATGCACTCTCCAAAAATCAACGAAGTATTGTTGCCACCAAATGCAAAAGAGTTACTCATGACATTTTTTACTCTCATCTTTACAGGCTCTAGTGGGACATTTATATTTTTATTTTCTAGCTCAGTTAAATTTGCCTGAGGCGGGATCAAAGAGCGTTTTATCGCTTCACATGATACTATCGCTTCTACTGCGCCAGCAGCTCCAAGCGTGTGGCCGGTAATGGCTTTGGTAGAGCTAACAAAAGCGTCTATTCCAAATATCTCTTCTACTGCTTTAGCTTCGACTCTGTCATTTGCTATAGTTGCTGTTCCATGAGCATTTATATACTCTACATCTGATGGATTTAGATTTGCATCTTTTAGGGCATCTTGCATCGAACTTATCGCTCCACTTGCATCTGGATTTGGATTTGTCATGTGGTACGCATCGCTACTGGCTCCGACACCTTTTAACTCTATGGAATTTTCTTTTTTTTGATTTTGAATCAAGATAGCAGCCACCGCTTCAGCCACATTCATACCATCTCTGTTTTTATCAAACGGCCTGCATTTATCACCTGAGAGTACACTAAGAGCATAAAACCCCAAAACAGTGGATTTGCATAGCCCATCTGCCCCAACAACGAGTATATTTTCATATGCTCCTGCTTCTATCAATCTTTTTGCGAGCACAAAGGCATTTGCGCTAGAGGTACAGGCTGTGGAGATAGCTCTTGAATCATAAAATCCAAACTCTTTTTCCAAGTAATCGGTTAGTGCATTCATGGAGTATCTGTTTGGGTCTATATTTTCATAACTTTTCTGGGCATAAAATATCTCTTCGCACTCCTGCATGCCTCCGACTGAAGATCCAAGAATGAGCAAAGTATTGTGAAAATCTTCAAGATTTGATTCTTTTAAAACTTTGCTAACAACCTCTTTCAAAAGAGTATATATATCTTCATACTGCATGATTCCCAAACCTGCTGTTGCATCCTCTATATATGTTTTATCTACAGTAATAGCAGACTCTTTTGCATATATAGCATCCATAAGTGCCTTTACATCTCCCGCATCGCACAGTAGTTCATAACTGTTAATATAACTTTTCATTTTTACTCTTTATTATCTTGTATCTATCTTCAAAGCAATCCACGAAAACCATATCTCTTCTCTCTTTTATAGCTCTATTTACTTCGTAACTTGCTATTGTTTCAAAAAAATCTGTATCTTTTTTTATGCTACATCTTGGAGAAAAAAAAGCTTTTTGCATATCTATCTTCTCTTTTAATTTGTCTAAACTATAACTCTGTATGTCAAACTCTATCGAAGCTATCGCACCTTCTTTTTTCAATGAGAGCTTTTGGTAATTTACACTGCTTACTACTTTAGTCTCTTCATCCACTCCCAAAACTCTCTTGATGCTTTGTTCTGGATTTGAGATTAAATCTATAGTGCATATTATAGCATCTTTTTTAGATTCTCTTAGCGAGGAGTAGATACTAAGCAAAGTGTTTATATATGTAAAATTATCTGAAATTTGAAATATATTTTTGCCTGTGATGCCTAATGTTTTTGCAACATAATAACTCGTTGTATTGCCCAACAGATTGATAAAATCAAAAAGTTTTAGAGCCTCCGACTCTTCAAACATGTAGGTATTTGTCTTTTGAACTATATCGATATTTCCTACCCCACTTGTCAAGTAAAGCTCGTCATTAGCGCTTATCTCACACTTTTGCTTTAGTAAAGCAGCACCATAAACTGCTAAATGTATAAACCTGTCTTGTCTTCTTGTATCTATCTTGTATCGTTGTTTCAACTCTTTTTTTATATCCAACCCATCATCTATATATGAGCTGTAATTTTTTATATATAGTGTCATGCATCACTCTTTTTTATGATTAGAGAAGTATTGTTCCCACCAAATCCAAAGTAGTTGCACATGAAAACTCCGCTCTCGCACTTTTCATGCTCTTTCAGTGGGGCAAAATCAATCAAAATTGGCTTCTCGCAAAAGAGTGTTTTTGGTAAAAAGCCCTGATCTATACACTCTTGAAGCATAGCAATCTCAACCACGCCTGAAGCACCGATAGTGTGACCGATATATGGCTTGAGAGCTGTGAATTTAATGCTTTTACAAAAGAGTTTTTTTATGGCATTTATCTCGGCCAAATCGTTGCTAAGAGAACCCGTACCATGAGCTTTCAAAGCGGTAATATCCTCTACATGTAGAGCTGAATTAGTAAGTGCATTTTGCATCACTTCGACGCACTCTTCTCCGCTGCTGCTAACTGCTGTGATAGTTTGGGAATTGCAATTGCTAAAGCCACCCTCTATACTCCAAAGAGATTCATCTTTGCCTAAAAGAATAGCTCCGACTGCTTCGCCAAGCACGAGACCATCTCTTTGAAGATCAAAAGGTTTTGGCAAATCTTTTGAAATCAAATCCATACTGTAAAAACCGCTACTCATGATTGGAGAAAATACCTCCAATCCTACGACTATAGCTTTTTGAAAAACTCCTGCATTTATGAGATTTTTTGCCTCCAATAGAGCATTGGCGCTAGAAGTACAGGCGGTATTTATGCTCATCGTAAACTCATTTAAACCAAACTCTCTTGAGAGACTTTTGGCATATGAGTCTATGCTTAATTTTTGAGAACCATAAGGCTTCTTTTTATACTCATAAGCACTCGCATTTATGGCATCTACCAAATTCCAATCTATCTGGGAAGTACCTATCAAAACAGCTGTTGATTTTCTATCTTCTTTATCAAGTTTTCTAACTATCTTTGCCACAATATTTTGCAAAAGAGCATAGATACTCTCTTGATTTTGCTCTACTTTGTCTTTAAAAGCATAGTAAGGAATCCTGACTTCTATCTCTTTTGATGAAATTCCACTTTTAGACTCGAGGAGCGAGCTGATTGTCTGTTTTGCATCTCCTAGTGAAGTGAGAATCTCAAAATCCAGTATATTTACACTAGCCATTTTGCTCTTTTATTATATACTCTGCCAATTTATCTATGGTGGTTACAGTTCTTCTAAACTCTTTAGAATCTCCAAGTCTCACACCATAAAGTTTTTGCAATCCCATAGAGATTGCAAGTGCATCAAGGGAGTCTAGTTCTAGTCCACTTTGGGGCGAAAAAAGCTCTACGCCATCACTTATATCTTCAGGTTTGAACTCATCTTTTTCACACTCTTGGATAATCATCTCTTTTATCTCTTGTTTTATCTTGTTTTTATCCACCCAACAAACCTTTTTTCATTTTTATATTTAGTATCATTACGGAAATTATCATGGCAACCACTCCAAAAAGGCTTAAATACACAAACTCTTTCAAGATACTAATAACACCTCCACCTTTTAAAAAGATCTCCAAAAATCCATCTAATCCCCAAGACATTGGCGATATATTTGCTAAAGTCTGCATAAAGTGAGGCATTATAAACTTTGGCACCATCACGCCGCCAATCGCACCAAGAAGTATGCTCAATATCCCGCCAATCGTAGAAGCTTGCTCACTAGAACTACTGCTAACCGCAATCAATACAGCAAGTCCCGTAGCACAAATACTCAGCGCAAAACTAAGAGTTATAATCGCAAAAATAGAGCCATTTAAGCTTAATGCCGGAGTATCAAATAGAGGCACCATAAACATACCAACCCAAATCATCACCCATGCTTGTATCTGGGCTATTAGAAGGTATGGTATGATTTTTGAAATAACCATATATGTCCATGAAACACTCATAGAATTTAATCGCAAGAGCGTATTTTGCCGTCTCTCGTTTATAAAAACAGTAGATATAGGAGTTATCATAAAAAACATACCAAACACGATCCAAGATGGAACACTCTGCTGCGTTGAGTTTGGTATATCTTTTTTCTTGTTATAACTTAGGTCAAAAAGTTTACTACTATCTAAACTAACAGATGCTACTGCCGAGCCAGCTTCGCTTGAAAACTCCATCAATCTATTTGTTATGATTTTAAGTTTTAAACTGGCTACAATTTTGAGCAATTTTGCCTTAAAAAGCTCTATTTCATCACTTTTTAGTGGCTCTTTTATCTCTACATGTAGCTTTTTTTTACTGCTTGCATACCCCTTGGGAATCTCCAAGATTATCTCTGCTTGTGTTTTGTTTACTATTTTAAAACTCTTCTGCTTAGATATATTTTCCACTAACTCCTTGCTTATACTATTTTTGTCATGGTTGATAATATTTACTGCAAAACTGACACTTTTTTGAGTAAAAACATCTCTCATAGCCACTGATATGATCAATATAAAAAGAGCTGGCATCAAAAAGAGAATAGCTAAGGCTTTTTTATCTCGCAGGACAAGTAAAAACTCTTTTTTGACCATCGCACTAAACATCTTTTGTCAACTCCAAAAACTCTCTTTCCAGATTTGTAGATTTGTCTATACTCTCTTGCATAACAAGTTTACCATGCGAAATGATCGCTACCTCATCGCAAATCATTGCAACTTCATTCATATAGTGGCTTGTATATACAACCGTGATACCAAAATCTTTATAGCTTTTTATAGACTCCAATATCTCATTTCTACTTTTTGGGTCAATCCCGACTGTAGGCTCATCAAAATAGATAATTTTTGGGCTATTTAGCAAACCTATGGCTATGTTCAATCTTCTTTTTTGACCACCTGAGAGGCTGTTTGCACTTTGATTTAGCACATCTTTTAAACCATTTATCTCTATTGCTTTATCATAGTTCTCTTTTTTTGCATTTTGAATTTTAGCAAAAAAATCAAGATTTTCTTTCACGCTCAATTTTTCATAAAAAGCCAGATTTTGAGGGATGATAGAACTAATCTCTTTTATCTTTTTGATATTAGTTTTTATATCCAACCCATCAACTTTAATATCTCCACTATCTATATCACTAAGTCCGTTCAATATAGACAAAATTGTACTTTTTCCTGCTCCATTGACTCCCAAGAGTCCAAATATGCTTCCTTTTTTAACTTTAAAGCAGAGATGATTAAGTGCAATAAAATCACCATACTTTTTAACGACATCAACTACTTTGATCATCCAAATTCCAAGAGTTTTTTATATACTTTAGCCTCATCTTTGCTTATGTGCATCAACATATCTGAAATCATCTCATAATCTATATCTTTTTTTGATTTTATAGCTTTTGCTACAACCAAAGCAAAATCTCTCCAACTATCTCCGACTTCAAGCATGAGTCTCGAAGCCTCTGCCAAGGTTTGATTTTCATCAAAAACTTCACTTGCCTCTTTCAAAAATGAAGCATACATAAACCTGAAACCTGCTCCTCCAGTACCGATCTCTTCTTGCATTCGTACTATATTTCCCAAAAAGAGTTTTGCATATTTTCTATCTCTGTTTTTAAGTTTTTTTATAGATTTCGATAAGTATCTTATGCCTGCTAGTCCTGCTATCGGAATGGGAGTTTTTAACATATATTTTGCTACTTTTTTTATACTTTTTTTGATGATTGGCTTCAAATCAATCTCTTTTGGCACATCTATAGGGTAGTATAGCAAACCTTTTGGAGCCATCATTCCTTTTGCAAATCTAGCCTTTTGTAGGGATTTTCTCGCACACCTGACACTCTTGTCAAAAACAGGGTCGCTTATAAGATACTCATCTCCCTCTCTTGCATATACCAGCAAATTGTGAGCATTAAAATGAAACCTTATCTCCGGCGGAAAATAATCAAGCCAATAGACTGAGGTTTGAGCTCCTACGACTCTGTTCTGCTCCAAAAGTTCATTTAGTCTGATTTCACCTTTTTCTTTGGAAGTGAATGTCTCTAACTTCATCTTTATATTTAAGTTTTTTTGTATATTTTTGATGATGGACTTTGGTATGCTTCTATATGAAACCAGCGGCATCCCCCCAATTTTTACAAAAGGTATATAGGCAAAATTCAGAGCATTTGAGAGCCCAAATATCATAGGCTCACTGATTTGCAGACCATGATGCCTTAGCAAAGATGACATCACCCCACTCTCACAATGAGCATAATGAGTATGCTTAAACTCACCCATTGCTATCCTTTGGTAACTCTTTTATCTCTTCTAACTGTTTTCCTAAAACATCGCAATAAACAAGCAATCTCTTTTGTGAAATATTTTTAAAAATTTCTGGTTTAAAATCTCTTTTGATGCTCCATTTGAAAAAACCTGTTGATTGAGACAGCACACTCAAATCCATCCTTTGCTCAAACATATAGTAGTACAGTGGCGACTTTTTACCTGCTTTGACCTCTTTATAAGCTTCTAATTTACTATTTTCAAGCTCATCTATTGCCAATTTTGTCACAATCTCTTCAGCATCCCAACCACTTGAACCGATACTTCTTATATTTCCATCTTCATCGCTCGCATAGATAGCTTTTTTCATCTCTCCATATGTAGAGCTATTGTCTTGAGGAACACTATTTAGATCCATCTAAACCGCCTCTAGCAACATATAAGCAGTTGAAAATCTACCACTTTCTGGTATATAGCATAAAAGTTTTTGACCTTTTTTTATCTTTTTTGAATGGAAAAGTTCCTCTAAAATGATATAGATTGAGGCTGAGCCTGTATTACCTTTAGTAGATAGATTTGTAAACCATTTTTCTCTAGCGATATCGCAACCTGCTTCGCTCATCCCTTCAGCCAATCTCTCCTTAAAATAGTCACTTGAGTAGTGAGGCAAAAACCAATCTATCTCCTCAGGCTTAAACATATCTTTTTCTAACATCTCTTTTAATGGTTTCACTACTGTATATTCGACAATTTTCTCATTTAAAAGTTTGACATCCTGCTTGACAGAGAAGATCGATTTTTTCAGCCAATCCTGCGGTAAATACTCCCTGTAACCCTTTAGTGAGCCATCTTTTTGTTTTTCACATCCTGAGTACATGCACGCCTCTTGCTCGTTTGCATAAGACTTTGCAAATATAGACTCGATTTTAAGAGATAAACCACTCTCATTTGGTTTATTACTTACACCAATCGCACCTGCACCATCACTAAGCATCCATCTTAAAAAATCTTTTTCAAAAGTGAGCTCTTTGTTTTTCTTGACAATATCAACTCTGCTTTGCACTTCCGGCTCAAAGTTTCTTCCTCTCATTGATGCAGATATATTTTCGCTTCCTGTACTAATCGCACTATCTATAAGCCCAGCTTTTACACTTGCATAAGCATACTTTAAAGCAGTAAGCCCGCTAAGGCAGATTCCAGCGATGCTAACAGCCTCCATGGAGTCTAAATCACTCTCTCCAAGCACCATCAAAGCATGGCTTGGAAGAAGTTGGTCTGGCACTGTTGTTCCACACACTAAAAGTTCTGCTTTTTTAGTGTTAAACCCATTTTTTTCTAATGCTTTGATTGCTAGTGCTGCCATTTGAGCATTTGTGTGCGTTGTCTCTCCTGTTTTTGGGTCTATCGCATAGTATCTTGATTTTATCTTATTGGATCTTAACACAACTCGCTTAACTAAAGATGGCTTGTTGTCCACCATACCCAAAACACTCTCCATTTTATCATTCTCTACTGCATCATTTGGAAAAAATGCTGCTATATTATTTATATATACTTCACTCATCTACCACTTGGTTCCTCATATTTTTTTCTAACTCTACCAACTTCTCTTTTTGAAAAGTGTTTATAATTTTTCTTACTATAAGATTAATAGGCACCAATGTAAAAACCATCAATGCTAAAAAAACTGCATATACAGTAATCGCTACTTTTCTTGGAAAAGATTTTTTCTCTCCGCAAAATTTTATGATTTTACCCCATATATAAAAACTTCTAGTAGCAACAACCTCTGAGGCTATAAGTTTACCATTTACACTTACTGCGCCTAGATTTTTCAAAAGTGGTTTGCCTCGCTTCTCCAAATCATTTCTAAGAGCGAAATTTAATCTCTCACCAAATCTTGAAGCTGCATCTATATCGCTTTGCAATATGCCTGCTGGTGGGAAAAACCAAAAAGCATCTTTTTTGCCACTTAGCAACCATCTAGGAGTTGTGGCAAAAGAGTATATACCCTTTCCTTGATCGCTTAGGGCAACATTATCTATCAGTTTTGCATCTACTGCTTTTAATAGTTTTTTTACCTTCTCTTGAGCCATCACCCACATATCCCTGCAGGCAATGAGCGTAATGACAGGTCTATTCTTAAATAACTTCTTTGCTTGTTGTGACTTCATAAAACCAACTATTGGGGTTGATGGAGCCAAAAACCAAATAGTATATCCAAGGATTATCAAATCATAATCATCCTCCAAATCTTCAAGCTCATAAACATCACAGCCATCCATATGTGCTGCAGTTGGAAATTCATCAAAAAATTCGTAAAATGACCATGGATATGGATAAGGCAAAACAGGTTTTATCTCTTTTATGTCAACTTTTACGGACGAGCTATCAATTTTTGAGACAAAACTCTCAACAACACTCCTGAGTTGACCAGATTGAGAATAGTATAAAACTAACACTTTTTTCATATATCTATTTTACAGTAACCGCAATTAATCTTGTATTAATTCCATAAAAAGCCCCTAAGCAAAAAGAATCTTTCTATTATCAACCTTGTGTGCATTTTGCTCAATCTTATGTTGTCTTTTACTTTATGAAAATGGGAAATTCTTTGGCTTTGAGGTGGGTAATAACACTCTATATCAACCTCTTTTATATATCCACCCCTAAAACTGTGGCGAACTAAAACTTCAATCTCAAAGTCAAATCTTGAATATTTTGTTTTTAAATCCAATATAGATATAGGATAAATTCTAAAGCCACTTTGTGTATCTTGGAGATCTTTAAATGTCTCTAGTTTTACCCAAAAATTACTAAATTTTCTTCCAATAATAGAGCTTTTTGGAACATTTTTTGAATCAAAGTTTCGTTTTCCAATCACTATGCACTCTTTTTCATAGGCATCATAGAGTTTGCCTATCTCACTGGCATAATGCTGTTTATCTGCATCTATAGTTACAAATCTATCAAATCCAAATTCTCGTGCTTTTCTTGCGCCACTCAGAATTGCTTCTCCTTTGCCTAGATTTTCATCATGAGTGATGAGTATAGCATTTGGATTATTTATTGAAATTTTTTCACTTGAACCATCATCTACTACTATCACTGTATATCCAAAACTCAAGACATCATTGACAACTTCTTCTATATGTGGAGAGTTATAAGTAGGGATAACGACACATCTTCTCATAAAACAAAACTTGCAACAACGGTATCGTCGCTAAGTACTTTAAATTTATTTTTATCTCTAACATATGTTAGAGTTTGATTTGGTTCGATTAACTTTAGAAATTTCGCTCTTTTAATTTTTTTGATTTCAATATCAAAAAGCATAGAGATAATTTCAAAATGTATAAATCCTGGTAAAATTGGTTTTGTTGGAAAATGTGCTTTGAAAATTTTGTGAGATTTATCGGTGAGTTCTATAGTTTTTTTATCATTATCTTGAGATTTTATATAAAACAGAGTATCAATAAACATCCAAGATTCCTTTCAAGTGGTGTCCCGAACGAGATTCGAACTCATGACCTCTTGATTAGGAATCAAGTGCTCTATCCTGCTGAGCTATCGGGACAGATATAAAACGACAAGGGAACAGTTTAAATGTTCCCTTGCTTTAAATTTATGCGTTTCTTTTTTTGATAATCTCTT